>OFHR01000084.1_pt1 | contig 13765 bp, 10 predicted proteins | sample 1522041 | NCBI WGS metagenome assembly OFHR01 (sample SAMN04272335, study PRJEB24112) | coral metagenome | biome: Coral reef; feature: Shallow seawater; material: Coral tissue | host: Coral | place: China: South China Sea | collected 2014
GGACCCAGACAGGTCGATACCGATACAAAGGGACAGCCGATTTATCAGTTCAAAGAGGTTAGTTCCGCGACTGACATTGCGTTTGATTATACCACAACCTACTCCTCGGCAAAACACTTTCTGATGCCTTTCCGTGAAAACCTGTCACACTTCAGCTACACCGATGGTGACTGGGAACAGGAAATCACCTACGAAGTCAAGCCGATTGTTTTGATAGGACTCAGACCTTGCGATATAAGTGCGATCAACATTCTCGACAGCGTTCTGCTCAATGGGCATTTTCCCTCGCCGTACTATCTTGCAAGACGTAAAAATACGTTCATCATCGGTATGGACCACCTTCCTCTTCCCGATTGTTTTTGTAAATCATTGAACCATCACACGGTAACCAGCGGATTCAATCTTTTCTGTTCGGATATCGGTGACAGTTACTATGTCTCCATCAATTCGTCCAAAGCATATAATTACCTGAAGGAATTCGAGGTGCAGGACCCGACATATGATGACGACTGTAAGCTTATCGAAAGGCGTAAACTGATCAAACAGAGTTTTAAAACCGACGTAGAAGTAACGGGTCTGCCCAGTTTTCTCGACATCGAGTTCGACTCTCCCATCTGGACCAAATGGGGCGACAAGTGCCTCAACTGCGGCACTTGTGCGATGGTCTGTCCAACCTGTTACTGCTACAACATGGAAGACCGGCCTGATGTCGATTTGCAGGGATCGTCACGGCAAAAGCAATTGTACTCCTGTAACCTTGTTGATTTCGCGGAAGTTGCAGGTGGACACAATTTCAGGCCGAAAAACGGCGACAGATTGAAATACCGTTACTATCACCATTATCTCGGGTTTGCTGAAAATGCAAATCAACCGATTTGTGTAGGCTGCAACAGATGTGGACGCGCCTGTCTGGCCGACATTAACCCGAAAGATGTTATCAATGATCTCAGAATGGAGAAAGAATCATGCATGATATGCATTTCAGAGTCCCCGGACAAGACATAAACAGGGAACCTTTCGCCGATAACGTTCCGGATTTCCACTATCAGTCTTCGCTTATGCAGACCGATAAGGGGTATAAATGCCGCATAACGAATATCGTTCCTCTGACAGAACAGGAAAAACTTTTTCAGCTCAGGATACTCGATCCTGATGAAAGAAACCTTTTCAGATTTCGGCCCGGGCAGTTTCTCATGTTACAGGTACCCGGTTACGGTGAAGTTCCCATCTCGATTTCAAGTTCTACGAGTAATAATGAACAGGTTGAATTATGCATCAGAAAAGCCGGGCATGTCACCAACGTTCTTTTTGAAGCGCAAAAAGGAGCTCACGTCGCCATTCGCGGACCGTTCGGATCATCGTTCCCCATGGAAGAAATGATGGACCGTAACGTCATTCTTGTTGCAGGCGGACTCGGTATCGCCCCGCTTCGTGCACCACTTTTCTGGATCAACGATCACAGGGATCGTTACAAGGATGTTCATATGCTCTATGGAACCAAAGAGCCGTCCCAGATGCTTTTCACCTACCAGTTCGAGGAATGGGAAAAAATCAACCATATCGACCTGCACACCATCGTTGAACAGGGAACACCGGACTGGAATGGCAGAACAGGTATGATCACCGAACTTTTCAGTGAAATCGACATCGACCCGGAAAACACCCATGCCATTGTCTGCGGGCCGCCTGTCATGTTCAAGTTTGTCTGCAATTACCTCGACAAGCAGGGGATTCCCATGAACCGCATGTTTGTTTCTCTTGAACGGCGCATGCACTGCGGAATGGGTAAATGCTGCCGCTGTATGGTTGGTTCGACATTTACCTGCGTGGATGGGCCGGTATTCGATTATTGGTCGGTTATGAATCTTAAAGAAGCGATTTAAGGAGTCTGCTGTGCAACATCTTGGGTTTTCTCACAAAAAAATAAAAATAGGCTCATTTGATTTCACCTGCTGTGAAGGCTGTCAGCTGCAGCTTGCCAACCATGAATCAACCCTGCCGGCATTTCTTGACCTGCTTGACATTCGTAATTTCCGGGAAATCTCGTCAGAAAAACATGATGACTATGACATCGCCCTTGTTGAAGGCAGCATCACCAGAGAAGACGAGATTGAACGCCTGAAAACCATACGAAAAAACGCAAAAGTCTTGATAGCCTACGGCACCTGTGCTTGTTTCGGCGGGGTCAACAGCCTGAAGAACAATTTCCCGATTGAAGAAACGGTTCGTGAGGTATACGGCAACAATTCTGTCGATACCTTGCCGGTTCGCAGGATCGGTGATGTTGTCAAAGTGGACTATTCGATCCCCGGCTGCCCGGTTTCAAAAGAGGAAGTTGAACGAATTATCATCAGCGTCGCCACAGGCTCGATGATCAACCTGCCGAAATATCCTGTATGTGTCGAGTGCAAACAGCAACTCAACACCTGTTTGTTCGATCTGGGAGAAATTTGTCTCGGTCCTATAACGAGAGCGGGCTGCAACGCTGTCTGTACTACCGGAAAAACTGTCTGTCTGGGCTGCCGTGGCCCTGCTGACGATATCAATTTCGAATCGTTCCTGCAACTCGTCGCCGACCGTCAATTGAGCCTTGATGAGCTCGATGAAAAGCTTGGATTTTATAACTGTTTTGAGGAATTCCGTCATGACAAAAGTTGACTGCAATATCGATGTCCACCACCTGACACGGGTTGAAGGGCACGGTAATATCCACATTACGATACAAGAAGGAAAACTGGTCGACGCTACCTGGGCGGTTGTCGAAACCCCGCGTTTTTTTGAAATGATGGTCAAAGGTATGAGCGCAGAACGAGTTCCGTTCCTTACCTCCAGAATCTGTGGAATCTGTTCGATCAGTCACTCTCTTACGAGTATACGATCTCTGGAACGAGCGATGGCAATTACCGTCCCTCCTTCAGCGGAAAAAATACGCCTGCTCGCAATGCACGGTGAAACCCTGCAAAGCCATGCGCTGCACCTATTCTTTCTCGCTATCCCAGACTTTGTCAATACCCCGAACGTGTTACCCCTCATCAAATCGCATCCTGATATCGTCCAGTCTGGATTGCGGCTCAAAGAAGCGGGCAATGCAATCAGTGCCTTGACAACAGGTAGATTCACACACCCTGTCAGTCTTGTTCTCGGTGGGGTCAGCAAAGCACCGGAAAAAGGAGAACTCGCTGAACTCCGGCAGCGGCTCGAAAGAGTTTTACCGGATCTCGATGCCGCTCGCGACTTTTGCGCCACACTCTCCATCCCCGACTTCGAGAGGGAAACCGAGTTTGTCTCCCTCCACAACGGCAGCACGTACCCGTTCATTGGAGGAGACCTTTGTTCCACAGATGGAGTCAGAAAAGATGAGAACGACTACCTTGCCATGACCAACGAATACAAGGAAGAGTTCACAACAAGCAAATTCGCGAAACTGAGTCGCCAATCTTTTGCTGCCGGAGCACTTGCACGGTTCAACAACAACCATGTATTCCTACATCCGAAAGCCAAAGAAACAGCATCCGCCTTCGGCCTTGTACCGGTCAATCACAACCCTTTCATGAACAACATCGCCCAACTGGTCGAATGTTACCATATCGTGCACGATGCCATCGCGTTGATCGATGCGTTGATCGATGACCCACTCGAGGAACTGAAAGCAGCATGGACACCGAAAGCCGGAAAAGCGACCGGTGCCGTGGAGGCGCCACGGGGAATTCTCTACCATAATATGGAAGTCGATGACGGAGGCAGGGTTCTTAAAGGCGATTGCATCATCCCGACCACCCAGAATAACGCCAACATACATCTGGACCTCAGTGCCCTCGCCCGTCAGGCTTTGCAAGAAGAAAAAACCGACAAAGAAATACAGCAGCTTTGTGAAATGCTCGTAAGGAGTTACGATCCCTGTATCTCATGCTCGGTACATTAAGTAGTGATGAGAGACGGGAAACAAGTGACACGTTGTTATGAGAAGAGTAGCGCACCTTGTGCGCGAAACGCTCTTGACGAATATGGAGGCTTTCAGCTCTTTTGCATTTTGCCTTCTGCCTCACCCCGCCCTCTTCCTTCTTCCGCCAATAACGAAGAGGATAATGAGCAGAACCAGTCCGGCGAGAATAAAGGGCCAAAGAGAAACAACCCAGAGCACAAAAAGCATAAAGTTATTCCCGCCGTTTTTCAGGGCAACGGTGAACTGGGAAGAAAACCCGACCGCTTCTGGCTTGAGTTGGTAAACAGTAACGGTAAGAGTGCTGAACGATATTCTGTTTTCAAGATATTTGAGCCGTCCTTCGAGTGACTCGATTTCAGTTCGGATCCGGCCGAGGTAACGCTCCACTTCGAGAATATCCTTCACTGTTTTCGCTCTGGCAAGGATATCACGGTAGCGTTTCTCGGTTTCTTTCTTAATCCGAATCCGCAAAGAAACATCCAGAAACTCCTCGGTTACATCTCTTGCCGAAATCGTCCTGCTGTCAAAACGCTCGACGTTGTGCTCCAACTCCCCTACCAGGCCATCGAAGCCATTGGCCGGCACACGAATCACGAGGCGCTGTTCGATCCTGTCATCGAACTTGTACTGGTCGTCATTGACCACATACGCTTTGTAACGCTGAATAAGGCTGTCAAGAAATATCCTGGTTTGTTTCAGGTCGGGGGTTTGAAAAGTAACTCCACCCTCACGGATAATTTTCGGATCTACCACATCGAGGTTGTCGATCGCCTCTCCACGCTGCTCGACATCAACCACAGGAGCCTGTAGCGCCCTTTTCGACATCGGCATTTCGTCGGCAACCCCGTAATACTCCGTCAAAGCCCCTCCTCGCCCTTCACCCGTTGAAGCATCATTTCCATCCCCGGTACAAGCCGAAATAAAAAAAACGAGGCTCAAGGGAAACAGCAACCTGAACATGCGTTTCATAATTAATGACAGTTATACCCTGAAATAGCTTTTCCCATTCACACGATCTCGACAAGTTCTATCGAAAAGGTAAGCGCCTGACCGGCGAGCGGATGATTGGCGTCGATGGTTATGGCTGCATCGTTAACATCGGTAACCAGCACAACAGCGGTCTGACCGTTAGCCATGCTCACTTGAAGTTGCTGACCGATAGCCACCTCGAGGTCAGGAGGAAGCTGCTCACGTTTCACCTCGGTTACTAGTTCATCACTTCTCGAACCATACGCATTGTCGGGATCGATAGTCGTTTCCGTCGACTCTCCTGGCTGCAATCCTACCACGGCCTGCTCGAAACCGGGAATCACTGCACCCGCCCCCACCGTAAACTCGAGCGGTTCACGCTCGGCAGAGGTGTCGAATACACTGCCATCATCCAGCTTTCCGGTATAATGTACTTTTACGGTATCGCCTTGTTTGGCCTCTGGCATGAAATCCTCCTTTATATTCTTGTCATTGTAAAACCCTTACCCATTATCAGCGCCCCAATTCATTTTTCATGCGCGTTTCGAGCGAAAACGAAAACCGCTGCCCAAAAAGCTGCCACGATGTAAAATGGAAAAGAGACATCCTTCTGAATCAACCATTACCAGAGTATCTGCCCATGTAACCAGAGTTCTGGAAATAACAATCGATCCTGAGGGTCAAGCTATATAAAAATATTGTAATATCACAGTCGTCAACAGGCGGAAAACGCCTCGTATTTACTTGTTTTGCATAGGCATAAATTTTCGTAGATTCGGGGCTGCTGTTCTTAGTCTGCAACACTGTATTTTCCGAGTGTCACATGTTTTTTAAGCTAAATTAAGACATTATTCCAGCTCGATGCAGCTTTCCTCAACATTGGCTACAATCCCTTTTACGCCGGAAAAACCATTATGCATCGACGAAGCACAAGCCTACAAGGTTCAGCGACACTGAAATCACCGAAATCGATGATCGACCATAGTATAGCGAGATACAGTTCTTTCGCGTCATATTTTTAAGCCAGGAAAATACATTTTTGCAAACGAAAAAGGCCGTTTCATAAGATGAATCAAGAAACGGCCTTTTAGTTTTTCGCTTTTCAAAAAACGATAGAAGTTCACGAGCCGCCAAGAGCCGCAAGCATTGCCTCACCAATATCCCCAGGGTTTTCAACGACCTTTATACCTGCTTTTTCCATGGCTTTGATTTTATCTTCGGCAGTCCCCTTACCACCAGAGACAATAGCGCCTGCATGTCCCATCCGTCTTCCGGGAGGAGCAGTTCTGCCAGCAATAAAACCAACAACCGGTTTTTTGAAATGCTTTTTGATATACTCGGCAGCCTCTTCTTCAGCGCTTCCGCCAATCTCGCCGATCATCACAAGCCCTTCAGTCTCGTCATCCTTTGCAAAAAGCTTGATTGCATCGATAAAGCGCGTACCGATAATAGGATCACCACCAATGCCGATACATGTCGACTGTCCAAGCCCGACACGCGTCAACTGGTGTACAGCTTCATAGGTAAGGGTTCCGCTCCGCGATACCACGCCGATGGATCCTTTTTTATGGATGAAACCCGGCATGATGCCTATTTTCGCTTCATCCGGCGTGATCACACCGGGGCAATTCGGACCGACAAGTACAGCCCCTTTTTCCTGTACATAATTGTATGCCTTCATCATGTCATTGACAGGAATACCCTCGGTGATGCAGATTATCACTTTCAGACCGGCGTCGGCTGCCTCCATAATCGCATCAGCTGCAAAAGGTGCAGGCACGAAAATCACCGAAGCATTCGCATCTGTCGCCTCAACGGCATCTTTCACCGTATTATAGACCGGAACCCCACGGGGAAAAGTATCACGATCGTTTCCCGTATACAGTAGCCCTCCTTTCCCTGGAGTGACACCGGCAACGACATTTGTTCCATACTCGAGAATCTGTGATGTATGGAAGGTTCCTTCACCACCCGTAATACCCTGAACGAGAAGCCGGGTATTTTTATTGACCAAAACACTCATAGTTTGTTTTTTCTACGTTGATATGGAAAATACTGAGGAGCTGTTCCATGTTCCTCCTTTCGAGATTCGGCGTAACATCGTAAAAGGGATACGCTCCTGCTAAAAAAAGCGCTTACATGCCGTCAAACAAGGCCTTTGCAATGAAGATTACACCATCGGCAAATCCACAACAGGGACATCCGTCACCGCTTCTGTGCGTTCTGAATCTCACGCGCAACCCCGAGAAGCTTGCCTTCTGTGAAAAAATCACCGATCAGCTGAAGACCGACGGGCAGTCCTGAACCATCAAAGCCGGCAGGAACACTGAGTGCCGGCATTCCAGCTATACTTGCGGGCACCGTGAAAACATCGGCCAGATACATTTCCAACGGATCGTCCATCTTATCCCCCAATCCAAACGGTGGAAAAGGTGATGTAGGACCCGCTATGACATCTACCTCGCTCAACGCTTCTTTGTACCTATCGAGAAAGACCCTTCTGACTTGTTGAGCTTTTTTATAATAGGTATCGTAATAGCCGGCGGAAAGCACGTATGTACCGAGCATGATCCTTCGCTTCACTTCGCTGCCGAAACCTTCCGTCCTCGAGTTTACATACATTCCTGCAAGATCTTCCGCATCCTTTGAACGGTAGCCATACCTTGCACCGTCAAAACGTGCAAGATTGGATGAAGCCTCCGCAGTTGTCAGTATATAGTAAGCGGCAATCGCATAGTCACTTTCGGGCAATGTGATTTGTACAAGTTCGGCCCCTGCCTCGCGAAGTTCTTCAAGGCGTGCATTGACAACCGAAGCAACCCCGTTATCAAGGGAGTTTGGAAAAAATTCTTCGGGAACACCGATTTTCAATCCTTTGACCGATACACCATCCATCTCTTCGGCATAATCGGAGACGGGATGATGAGATGACGTTGTATCCGCCTCGTCTTTTCCGGCAATGACGCCCAAAACCAGTGCGGCATCATCACAATTTTTTGACAGTACTCCTATCTGATCAAACGAGGAACCGAACGCAACCAGCCCGTAGCGGGAAATTCGGCCATAGGTAGGCTTCAAACCAACAACATTGCAGAAACCAGCCGGCTGCCTGACTGATCCGCCTGTATCGGAACCAAGAGCGACCATTGCAAGGTCCCCGGCAACAGCTGCAGCGGAACCTCCTGAACTTCCACCCGGAACACGGGTCTGATCATAAGGATTCGGGACCGGTCCGAACGAGGAGTTCTCATTGGAGCTGCCCATTGCGAACTCATCCATATTGACTTTTCCCAGAAAAATCGCATCTTCGGCAAACAGCCTTTCAACAACGGTTGCATCGTATACCGCACTGTACTGTGAAAGAATATCTGAAGCACAGGTAAGAGGAGCACCTTTGACGGAAAGATTATCCTTGATAGCCATCGGGAGCCCGAAAAGTTTTCCCGGCTCGTGACCTTCTTCCAGCTTTTTATCGAGCGCTCTTGCACGCTCGATGGCTGTCTCGTCAAATACCGTTATATAGACGTTGTTGTCACGGTTCTTGTGAATTCGTTCGATATACCCGCGCACCACTGTTTCACAGTTGATTTCGCGATCGATAAGTTTTTTGCGCAGACTTCGATATGAGAAAAAATGCACCGCTCTTGTTCAATGAAATTGTTGTAATCCGATATCCCACCGTGTCGACGCCATAGTCAATCCATAGCGCCAGCTCAATGTTTGGCTTGTATAATAACAAATAACTGCATATAATTCAATTTACTATATTCTGATTTCCGTTGAGCGTACTGCTCTGTTTTTCGGTTGAAAAACAGAGCAGCGATGAAATGACGATTGATCAATGCCTCGAATGTCAACTATGGATTTTTCGGCAGCATTTACATCTCGCTGGTTCAAGTCTGCAACCGACCCCCAGGACGAACAAATCAGGCGTGATCTGAAAGCAACCTGTGAATTCCCCGAACATGTCGCCATCATTATGGATGGAAACGGCAGGTGGGCCCGGCAAAAAGGGAAAACCCGTATAGAAGGACATGCCGCCGGTGTCGACGCTGTACGCGATGTCGTTGAGGCAGCTGCTCAGCTTGATATACACTATCTCACGCTTTTCACTTTTTCAACCGAAAACTGGAAAAGACCTGAAAAAGAGATCTCTTCGTTAATGCAGCTTTTAATTAAAGTCCTGAAGAAAGAAGCACGAGAATTGTACCGCAACAACGTCAGACTTCATGTCATCGGCAACACACAGCAGCTTCCTGAAAAAGTCCGTGACACGCTCGAGGAAACGGTAGAACTCACGAAAGACAATACGGGACTTACTCTTTGTATAGCGTTGAGTTACAGTGGAAAATGGGATATCTTACAGGCTTGTAAAACAATCTGTCACGAAATCGAGAACGGACGTCTTTCTTCGGACGAGATCGATGAAAGCCTTCTTGAATCGTTCCTTTCGACAAAGGGTATACCGGAACCCGAGCTGCTGATACGAACAAGCGGTGAATTCCGGATCAGCAATTTTCTTTTATGGCAAAGTGCCTATTCGGAAATATATTTCACCAACACCTACTGGCCTGATTTCCGCCGAAGTCAGCTGTACGATGCAATAAGGGACTTTCAGAAGCGTGAACGCCGTTTCGGTCTGACAAGCGAACAACTCAAAGGCAAAAAAGCTTTACCAAGCAGGTTATAACAACGATGTACAATTCCATGAAACAACTACAGTTATCCCGGCATTCCATTGCCATAGTTTTATTATTTCTTTTCATAACGACAGTTCATGCTCCCCCTGCTTCGGCGCAAACGAACCAACAACAAAAAGCTGCACGTTACACAGTTTCAAACCTATCGTTCAGCGGCTTGCGAACAATCAGTGAGGATCAACTCCTCAACAGTCTTCCGCTCAAAAAAGGAGATACCGTCAGCATACCGGGCACAGAAATACCCGGTACCATAGAATATCTTTGGGCACAGAAAAAATTCAGCGATATCCAGGTCGAGCAGAATATAGCCGGAAATCTGATCGATCTCCGTTTTGTCGTCAACGAGCTTCCCTTGCTCGATGGCGTAGTATTCGAAGGTAACGACAAACTCAAAGACAAAGAGCTGGAGAAGATCGCCGCTCTCTACCCGGGAAGACATATCGATGAACAGAGTCTCCTGACTGCAGCGAGTAAGATCAAAGACACCTATAAAGAAAAAGGATATTTGCGGGCTGATGTGGAATACTCGCTGAAACAGCTGGAAAGTGGTAGGGTTACGGCACTTTTTTCGATCGATGAAAAGTCCAAGGTGATCATCGAAAAAATCCGGTTTCACGGAAACAATGCATTCAAAGATGGAAAACTCCGGGGCGTATTCGAGGAAACCAGCCAGAATGCATGGTGGAAAACAATTTTCGGACAACCCAAACTCGATACAGAAAAATACAACCAGGATAAAAAACTGCTTGTTGATTTTTACCGCGAAAACGGCTACCGGGACATGACAATCGTGCGGGACTCCATCTCGTATACGAAAGACCGGAAAGGACTGGACATCGATATTTTTCTCGAGGAGGGACCGGTCTATTACATCAGGGATATCACCTGGAAAGGCAACACCAAGGATTTTGCGACAACCGATATCCTCAATACCGTATTCGACATAAAAAAAGGTGACCGCTACAATGCGAAAAAAATTCAGGAACAGCTGAACTTTTCAAAAGACAACCGGGACGTCGCATCGCTCTACCTGGACCGTGGCTATCTTGCATTCCGCTCATCTCTGCAGGAACAGGTCGCTCCGCCCGATTCGGTTGACCTGAACATTTCACTATTCGAAGGTGATCAGTTCAGGCTTGGAAAAATCACTATCGAGGGTAATACGAAAACCAAGGATCATGTTATCCGCCGTGAGCTGCGGACCGTCCCCGGAGACATGTTCAGCAGACAAAAAGTTGTCAGAAGCGTCAGGGAAATCTCGATGCTGAACTACTTCGATCCTGAAAGTACGAGACCCGACATACAGCCGGACGAGGCGAGCAAAACCGTCGATATCACCTATAATGTCACCGAGAAGCAGACCGACACCTTCAATGCCTCGGTCGGTTACAGCGGTAATATCGGATTTACCGGAGCGCTGGGCGTGACGTTCAATAACTTTTCGCTGCAGGACCTTTTCAATGGAGAAGCTTGGGACCCGCTGCCGCATGGTGACGGCCAGAAGCTCTCTTTCCAGTGGCAGTTCGGCAACGAAGATTACCGAACACTCTCTCTGTCGTTTACCGAGCCCTGGGCTTTCGGCACACCGACCGCCTTGGGCTTTTCGGTCTTCAAAACCCAAAGAAATTTCGACGACGACGATAATGAAGAGACCGACAACCTGCTCAAGCAGACCGGTGCGTCGCTCAATATCGGCAGACGCCTGAACTGGCCTGACGATTACTTCTCGATAAACTGGAAACTGAAGTATCTGCACAGTGAAGGTGAACTGCTGAGCTTTGTCGATTCTCAAAATCAGCCCGATACGGCCGACGAAGTCTCGATCACACAAACCATTGCAAGAAACAGTATCGACAATCCAATCTATCCGCGCAGAGGAAGCAATAACTCACTATCGACGCAGCTTGCAGGCGGCCTGCTGCCGGGCACCGTGGATTTTTACAAATTTATCGCCAGCTCGAGCTGGTATGTGCCGCTCGGAGGTGACTTTGTCCTGAACCTTTCGACGCAGCACGGTTATCTCGATACGTTCAGTGAAGGCGATTACATCCCCTATACCGACTCGTTCTACATGGGCGGCAGCGGCCTCTCCTCGCTCACAACCGTTCCATTGCGCGGCTACGACGACCGGGCACTGGGTGAACTCAACGATGATACCGGACTCTATACAGGCAGGGTATATTCGAAGTTCACCACTGAACTGCGCTACCCGCTGACCCTTTCACCGACAGCAAGCGTGTACGCCCTCGCGTTTGTCGAAGCCGGCAACCTGTGGGGCTCGGTGGAAGATATGGATTACAGCGACCTGAAAAGATCCGCCGGACTGGGTCTGAGATTGTACTTGCCGATCATCGGCCTCGTCGGGCTCGATTATGGTTACGGATTCGATCCTGTCGCGAGTAACCCGGGAGCCGATAACCAGGGGTGGAAATTCATTTTCAGCTTTGGCCAGTTCGCCCAATAACCGGATGGTTTTGAAGGTTTTTTATTATGATTCATCAATGAAAACCATTATCTTCTTAAGGTAAGAGTGAGCTTCAGATGAAGCTTCTTGTTATTCGGTAGCAGTACTTAACCTGTTCCTACGAACAAAACATGGAGGAAACAATGAAAAAAGCACTATCACTTTTAATGGTATTCCTGGTTGCAGTCATGTGGTCTGCTCCTGGTTTCAGCGCCGACAAATATGTCAGTGGCAGTATCGGTATCAGCTGGATGAGCGATGCTGATCTGGAGTACGAGTTTGATTATGACGATGATTATGACCTTGAAGCCGGCTTCGACTCAGGCATAACACTTCTTGGTGCATTTGGCTGCGATTACGGCGATTACAGGCTTGAAGGTGAACTCGGATACCAGAATGGGGATATTGATTCAATTGATTTTTCAGGTGAGGACGGCGAGTTTGATGATATTTCAGGTGACATCACTATTCTCTCGCTACTCGTTAACGGCTACTACGACATCGATCTCGGCGGCGGTGTAGAACTGTCTCCAACTGTCGGTGTAGGCGTAGCCCAAGTCAAAGCTGATGATGTTGAATTTTATGATGATGACTATGGTTGGTCAGCCAGCGAAGTAACCTTTGCTTACCAGGCTGGTATCGGGCTGGGTATTCCAGTATCAGATGGCATTATGCTCGATGCTCGTTATCGCTATTTTGGTACAACTGATTTCACCGTTGAGTTTGCAGATTACCAGTTTAACACGAACATGGAAAGCCACAGCGCTCTTCTCGGTCTGCGTGTTAACTTGTAAGCCCTGGCGGTTCGATCATTAAGGAGGCTATCGAGCCTCCTTTTTTTTTACCCTACAGGAACCTCTTTTCAAAAAACGGTTGTAAAAACTGAGAAAAACATATTAACTTATGTTAAGTGACATACCGAGTATCTTTTGTTTGCAAATAGTATGTAGAAATTTTTTATGCATTTACTAACCTAACCTGATCAAAAAACTATGAAAAAAGCAATTTCACTATTAGCTGTTTTCCTGGTTGTTGTCATGTGGTCAGCCTCTGGCTTTAGCGCTGACAAATATTTCAGCGGTAATATCGGTATATCCTGGATGAGCGACACCGAGATTGAAAATATCGACAGCCCTTTTCAAGAGTTTAAAAAAATTAACGATGCTGAACTCGGTTTCGGCTCGGGCCTCACCCTTCTTGGTGCTCTCGGCTGTGATTACGGTGACTACAGGGTCGAAGGTGAACTCGGCTATCAGTCCAACGATGTCGATGAATTGAATGCACACGTTTATTGCGAGAGACAAGGTGAAGCCGATCTCGATGTCGAGCTCGACGGCGATGTCACTATTCTGTCTCTTCTCATGAACGGTTACTACGACATCCATCTTGGCGGCGGCGTTGAGCTTTCACCGACTGTCGGTGTCGGCGTCGCTCAGGTTTCCATGGATGATGTTAGCGTCAATAGTGCGACCCTGACATGCCCTGACGGGGACAGTTCTCCTGTTGACTTGGGAGATGACGAAAGCCTCGATATCAACGAAGTCACCTTTGCTTACCAGGCCGGTATCGGCATCGGTATTCCTGTTGCGGACAATATCATGCTCGATGCTCGTTACCGTTATTTTGCAACGACCGACTTCACCTTGCTTGTAGCGAACACCAACCTCGAAAGTCATAGCGGTCTGCTTG
>OFHR01000087.1_pt1 | contig 13516 bp, 7 predicted proteins | sample 1522041 | NCBI WGS metagenome assembly OFHR01 (sample SAMN04272335, study PRJEB24112) | coral metagenome | biome: Coral reef; feature: Shallow seawater; material: Coral tissue | host: Coral | place: China: South China Sea | collected 2014
ATATGAAATAAGCAGCAGACTTCTGTTTTTTTAAGGTTCTGGGATTCCCACCAGAATACCAATATAGACGCTCATCATTTGGCCTGATCCAAAACACTTGTTCGCCCAAGGGACCAAGCCAATATTCACAGACATCAGATTCTTTAATGTGTGGCGGTGATAACTCGCTTACTCCCATGCAATGAAGAGGTAACGACGACGGAGACTCGGGATTAAAAAAAGCGTACGCAGCCTCATTCAAGTTATTGAATACTAGAAAGTCCTTCTCAAATGCAGCATCAACAAATAAACCGAGATCATTATTGCATCGTCTACAAACATCACGTGTCTTGAACCGATCACTAACGAGCGAGCCACCCATGAATTGTGGAATCACATGCTCAAGACTAAACTCTTGGTCAGGCTTCGATTCGTGACAATATATGCATTTCTTCATACTGGTGACATTTCTCCTCGGTTATAGGAAACATACATCCCTTTATAACCAACGTCTTGATTTCTTACACAACGATACTCTCAAGGTGTCTACGTAGATCGTGTTCTACCTCACTCTTTCCACCTATCGTATTGTCGTAAAACAACGTACGGAAACCCGAAACATCAAATGGGAGTCGTTCACGCTTTCTATCGCTCAGCAAAATCATTGGCTTTCCAATGTCGTGTGCATAGCCAACTTCGTAAAACACATTGGAGTTGTTAGGAGTAATATCGGCAATTACCACAGTACAATCACGTATTGCCCTGGTGATGTCCTCCATGATCAATCCTGAAGTGTAGCTATCATCTGCGCGCGTCACGGAGCAACCGTACTCTTCACAGGTTGGACGAATTACCTCTGTGCAGAGATCGTTGAACTCATCAGTAAACTGCATTACGACGAAACACTCAGGAGTTTGATCCTCAATCGTAACGTTTCTAACCTTTATTTTTCCGATTCCTTGGAGGAGGAAACAAACCGCAGTTCTGCCGTCGCGAGTCCCGATTACATCGGAATGCAAAGCGGATGGAGTCCCGATACAATCGGGATAAACTTCAAAGCCGGAGTGTCCCGACAAGTCGGGACGTGAGGATTTCGAGCACCGCCCAACGCAGCACTCGAAACGCGCAGCAGACAGAATGCCGTTTCAGGAACAGCCTGTAGTCATACCGCAGTCCTCGCACACCATACAGGTTCCGTTTTGGCGGACTCGCATTGAACCGCAGTTTTCACACTGTTCACCGGAATACCCCTGAACTTTGGCCTGGATTATCTGGGTATCGACATGTCCCGAAACCTCTTTTTCAGCTTTTGCAACAGTTTTTCCAGGCTGCCGGGTTGCAGTGGAAGAAGCATCGGAAACTGCAGTCCCAGAAGCATCGAGTCCGCCTACCTCTCCGTCTTTTCCCTCTGATCCTGCGTTACCGGAAGAAATTTCATCAACCGCTTTGACATGGATAAAGTCTTTACGTCCAAGATAGTCGTAGCCGATGGAACGGAATACATAATCGAGAATCGAAGTGGCGTTTTTGATGACATTGTGCCCCTGCACCATGCCTGCCGGCTCGAATCTGGTAAAGGTGAAACTGTCCACCAGTTCTTCGAGAGGCATTCCGTACTGCAGCGCCTTGGAAGCAAGTACGGCAAAACAGTTGAGCAATCCCTTGAACGACGCCCCTTCTTTGTACATATCGATGAAGATCTCACCCAGCGAACCATCCTCGTACTCGCCGGTTCTCAGGAATACCTTGTGAGCACCGACATACGCTTCACGGATATACCCTTTCCTTCGTTTCGGCAGCAAACGACGCTCCGATCGGTGATAGATTCTTTCAACAATCCGTTCCTGTACCTCTTTCGGTCCTTTGGTTTCATCGAGATCATCCTCTGTGCCGAGCATGATCACTTCGTCGAGATCGTCATAACTGCTGATATTCAATGGCTGTGAAAGTTTCGATCCGTCGCGGTATATGGTAATCGCCTTGATCATGTGCTGCCACGCAGAGAAATACACCTCGGCGATTTCCTGGGTCGTGGCTGTTGCCGGCATATTGACAGTCTTGGATATCGCACCAGAAATAAAAGGTTGAACTGCCGACATCATCCGTACATGTGCCATGTGGTTGATATAACGAAGACCCTTGCTACCGCATTTTCCCGCACAGTCGAATACCGGGAGATGTTCCAGTTTCAGATGCGGAGCTCCTTCTACGGTCATCGTACCGCAAACATAGTCATTGGCAATCTAATAGTCTTTCTTCGAAGCCCCAAGAGCTTCGAGCATATTGAAATTCTGGTCGTTGAGCTGTTCTTCCGTAAAACCCAGCGCTTCACAGAATTCTTCTCCGAGTATCCATTTGTTGAAAGCGAACCGAATATCGAAAACATTCTCGAGCTGGGATTCAATCGTCTCGATCTTGTCTTCGGTAAACCCTTTGTTTTTCAACCACTGACGATTGATGGTGGGGCAACCGGATAATGTTCCATGCCCTTTGCAGTATCTCTCGATATCGTCAATCTGTTTCGCACTGTAACCAAGGCGTTCAAGTGCTTTGTGCACCGACTGGTTGACGATCTTGAAATACCCTCCACCGGCAAGCTTCTTGAATTTGACGATTGCAAATTCAGGCTCGATACCGGTTGTATCACAGTCCATGACCAGTCCGATTGTACCAGTCGGCGCTATAACGCTGACCTGGGCATTTCTGTAACCATGCCGTTCACCCATCTCGAGAGCCTCATCCCAAACCTTTCCGGCTTTCTCGAATAGGTTTGTCGGGCAATACTCGGAGTCGATGCCGCGAGGCTTGACCATAAGCCCTTCGTAGTCTTCTTCCGACATGTTGTGCGCCGCTCTGCGGTGATTCCTGACAACCCGCAGCATATCCTGAGCATTTTCCTCATAACGGGCAAAAGGCCCTTGGTCCTTTGCCAGCTCGGCTGACGCTTTATATGCTTCACCTGTAATCAAAGCCGATATCGCCCCTGCTATCGCCAATGCTTTTGGTGAATCATAAGGAATCCCCATAATCATGAGAACGGTACCAAGATTGGCGAAACCCAGACCAAGCGTCCTGAACTCATAGCTCAAGCGGGCAATATCCCGGGAAGGAAAATGGGCCATCAACACCGAAATCTCCAGTACGACCGTCCAGAGCCGGGCTGCATGCAGCAGATCGTCGACCTTTATCGTACCCTGCTTTTCATCGAGAAAGAATCCAAGATTCAGGCTGGCCAGATTACAAGCCGTGTCATCCAGAAACATATACTCTGAACAAGGGTTACTGGCATTGATACGACCACTTTGCGGAGCGGTGTGCCAGTCGTTGATAGTCGTATCGAATTGCAAACCCGGATCGGCGCATTTCCATGCGCTCATAACGATTTTCTCCCAAAGATCACGCGCTCTCACCGATTTTGCATGCTTTCCGCTCGTCCGCTCTTTCAGCTCCCATAACTCATCATTTTCAACGGCTTTCATGAAAGCGTTGGTGACCCTGACGGTATTGTTCGAATTCTGACCTGCAACCGTCTGGTATGCTTCCGACTCATAATGAGTGTTGTACTGGTCAAAGTCGAGCGTTGTGTATCCCTGCTCAACCAGCGACAATACCCTTACGATATAACTCATCGAAACACCGCGGCTTACGGCATTTTTGATCAGGATGTTCAGTTTTTCGTTTTTGTGCCGGTCACAACCGTTTTCAACCGCTTCGCCGACGATCGCCTCGAGAAATCTGGAGCAGACTCTGGAACCGGCCACCAGTGAGGCGACCTTGTCCTCCTCCCTGGCTTTCCATTCTATAAACTTTTCAACATCGGGATGGTCGATATCGACGATGACCATCTTGGCGGCCCGCCGTGTCGTTCCCCCTGACTTTATCGCACCCGCGGCAGAATCGAAAATTTTGAGAAAACTCATCAGCCCTGAAGAACTTCCTCCTCCACTGAGCTTTTCCCCAGATGAACGAAGATTCGAAAAGTTGGTTCCTGAACCGCTGCCGAATTTGAATACCCTCGCTTCACGTACGGCAAGGTCGAAAATCCCTCCATCGTTAACCAGATCATCCTTGACCGACTGTATAAAACATGCATGTGCCTGCGGTCTCGAATAGGCATCCTTCGACTCCTTGACTTCCCCGCTCTTACCATCGACGTAAAAGTGACCCTGGGCCGGGCCCTCGATATCGTATGCATACTTGAGACCCGTATTGAACCACTGTGGTGAATTCGGAGCACCCCTTTGGCTGATCAGCATATAGGCAACTTCATCATAAAATGCCTGAGCGTCCTCCTTGCTGTCAAAATATTTATGTTTTTCTCCCCATTCCTTCCAACAACCCACAAGACGATGAACAACCTGCTTGATCGAATGCTCACAACCGGTCACAGGCTGTCCCTGTTCATCCAGTACAATGTCACCGTTTTCATCCCGCTGCGGAACCCCGGTTTTTCTAAAATATTTTTGCGCAAGAATGTCAGCGGCTACCTGAGACCACTCCTTTGGAACCTCGACATCATTCATTTCAAAAACCTTGGATCCATCAGGGTTGCGAAGTACGGACGAGCGTTTCGTGTACTCGAACATCTCATAAACATCACGGCCTTTCGTGGTAAAACGGCGAGAAATTTTCATTGCAGAATATCTTTAGGAATAATAAAGGCCCCCTTGGCCTCTAACCTGTTATATTAAAGTCTTTTATCAAATCTCAAATCACTCCCATCACGGGGTGAATGGGGGCTTGAAAAAACAATATACACCTGTTCGGTTAAAAATAACAAGTGCGTCCGGCAATGATATTCTGTTGAGATCTGCAATGCATTGATATGCAAGAGAAAAGAAAACGTTTTTATAAAAAAAGCCTCCCTGACGAGGGAGGCTTGTAGGAAAGAATACCACAATCGGCGACCTTCTATCAGATAGCGTCGATGATGGCATTGAGTGTTTCGCTTGGACGCATTGCTTTCGATGCTTTTTCATCATTAGGCATGAAGTATCCACCAAGATCGACCGGAGCACCCTGTGCGCCGTTGAGTTCACCGATGATCTTCTGCTCGTTGTTTTCAAGTTCTGCAGCAACCGTTGCAAATTTGGCCTTGAGCTCTTGATCCTTATCCTGGTTTGCCAGCGCTCTCGCCCAGTACATACCAAAATAAAAGTGACTTCCACGATTGTCGAGTTCATTGACTTTACGGGAAGGTGATTTTCTGTTCTCGAGATACTGACCGACAGCCTGATCAACAGTCTCGGCAAAAACCTTGGCCTTCTCGTTCCCGAAAGTATTACCGAGATGCTCGAGCGATACGCCAAGAGCAAGCATCTCACCGAGTGAATCCCACCTCAGATGTCCCTCATTGACAAACTGCTGGACATGTTTCGGGGCCGAACCGCCTGCGCCGGTCTCGAACAAACCGCCGCCATTCATCAACGGAACGATAGAGAGCATCTTGGCACTGGTACCGAGCTCGAGAATCGGGAACAGATCGGTGAGGTAATCCCTGAGCACGTTGCCGGTCACCGAAATGGTGTCCTTACCCTGCCTGATGCGTTCAAGGGAGAACCGTATGGCTTCCACAGGAGACATGATCCTGATATCGAGGTCTGCAGTATCGTGATCCTTCAGATATGTGTTGACTTTTTCGATCAACTGGATATGGTGGGCTCTTTCCTTGTCAAGCCAGAATACGGCTGGAGCACCGGTAGCCTTTGCCCTGTTGACGGCAAGCTTGACCCAGTCGCGAATCGGAGCATCCTTGACCTGGCACATTCTGAAAATATCTCCCGGTTCAACGCTCTGCTCGAGCATCGAGTTACCTGTAGCATCGACGACCCTGATCGTCCCGTTACCAGGAGCTTCGAATGTTTTATCGTGAGAACCGTATTCTTCAGCTTTCTGCGCCATTAAACCGACATTGGACACACTGCCCATGGTCGACACATCATAGGCACCGTTCTTCTGGCAATCTTCGACCATTTCCTGGTACATGGTAGCATAGCAACGATCCGGAATCATGGCTTTCGTATCATGGAGTTCACCATCCGGGCCCCACATTTTACCGCCGTCACGAACGACTACCGGCATCGAGGCATCGATGATGATATCATTCGGCACATGCAGGTTGGTGATACCCTTGTCAGAATCAACCATGGCAAGAGCAGGACGATTCTTGTAGACTTCCATGACATCAGCCTCGATTTCAGCCTTTTTCTCCGCAGGCAAAGTCTGGATCTTCGCATACAGATCGCCAAGACCGTTGTTGACATTTACTCCGAGCTCCTTGAGAACATCACCGTGTTTGTCGAACACATCCTTGTAGAATACCGAGACGGCATGACCGAACATAATAGGATCGGATACCTTCATCATAGTGGCTTTAAGATGCAGCGACAACAGCATGTCGTTGTTTTTCGCATCATCTATCTGACTGGCGAAAAATTCGCGCAGCTTCCGCACATTCATCGTTGATGTATCGACTACCTCTCCGTCCTGCAAGGCAACGTTTTCCTTGAGTACTGTTACGTTTCCGTCATTATCGACATACTCGATACGGACACCGGTTGATCCGTTCATGGTTGCAGACTGTTCACTCGCATAAAAATCTCCGCCATCCATATGAGCGACATGCGCTTTCGAACCACTGTCCCACGCTCTCAGACGATGAGGGTTGTTCTGTGCATACTGTTTGACGGATGCAGCCGCCCTCCTGTCGGAGTTTCCTTCACGCAGTACCGGATTCACAGCACTCCCGAGGACTTTTGCAAAGCGGGCTCTGAGCTCTTTTTCCTCTTCGGTTTTCGGATCTTCAGGGAAGTCGGGAATGGCATATCCTTTTTCCTGCAGTTCCTTGATAGCCGCCTGAAGCTGCGGAATCGACGCACTGATGTTCGGAAGTTTGATGATGTTCGCATCGAGAGTCTTGGCCAGTTCGCCGAGTGCAGTCAGATTATCGGGAATGCGCTGTTCCTCGGTAAGATTCTCGGGAAAATTAGCGATAATCCTTCCGGCAAGAGAGATATCGCTGGTTTCAACCGAAACACCGGAATCACCGGTAAAAGCCTGAATAATAGGCAGTAACGAGTAGGTAGCCAGTGCAGGCGCCTCATCAATTTTGGTATAGACGATTGTAGCCATGTCTGTTATTTTTTCTGTTTATGCTGATTATACTGGATTATTATAACGGTCACGAGAAAAAAACATTTCCGGCCGTAACTGATTACGAGCCGGCAAAAAACAGATCCCTCATCACCTGAAAAACAGGCAATTTCAACAATTTTATATACCATGCCGACGACTGTCGAGTCGCGGCAGAATAAAAACCGGAGACGGTGTGAGTCTTGTCTCCGGTGGATTATTTGGAGGGTGAAAAATCTTCCAGGCCGACCTTTGCAGCAAGATCCTTGTCATGAAGAGCTTCGTCAGCAAGTCTGATCATGGGAATCGTAGCCCCCATGGAACTGTAACCGCCATCATGAAAGAGATTCTGCATGGTCACCTTGCGAGTCAAATCACTCAAGAGAGTCACGGCATACTCTGCACACTCTTCTGCTGATGCATTGCCAAGCGGAGACATCAGGTCACTGTACTCGTGCATTTTTTCAAACCCCGGAATACCGCCCCCTGCCTTGGTGTACGTAGGACTTTGTGAAATCGTGTTGATCCTGATACCGCGTTTCGCCAAACGTGGCCCATAACTCCTGACTATCGACTCCAATAACGACTTGGCGTCTCCCATATCGGAATAAGTCCAGTAGTTTCTCTGAGATGCGATATAGGAAAGAGCCAGAATACTTCCGCCGTCATTGAGCACGTTGTTCTTCAACGCGAACGATACCAAACGGTGCAATGAGATCCCGGACACATTCAGCGTTCTCATAAACCACTCGTAATTCAGCTCCTCATAGGGAACCTGTTTACGGATGTTCTGGGACATTCCGATCGAGTGAACGATAAAATCGACACTGCCGAGCTTTTCCGACAACTCCTTGAAAGCATTGTCGACATCCTCATCCTTGCTCGCATCGCACATGATGACCGGCGCGTTACCACAAGACTCGGCCAGCTCTTGAATATTACCGAACCTCAGTGCTGTAGCTATATTGGAAATTGCTATTTCGGCACCTTCGCGGTAAGCGTGGAGAGCGATCTGCCATCCAATGCTGCTTTCATCCAGCGGACCGAAAACAATCCCTTTCTTTCCTTTCAAAAGACCGTAATGCGCTTTATCAGGCATATTATAAGCTGATTCTTTTAACAGTTATCCGGGGTTAAAAATCCCTGCAAAGTTAATATTTTAAAAGGAGAAGATACAAAGAATACAGCCAAATGCACAATGTATCACCAAGAAAACTTGCTTTAGAGCGCCTCTTTTAGAATTTCATTTTCCTCAACGAGCGTAGCTTGTTAAGCACATTCTTGTTGACATTGAGCTCCATATCCTCTTTATCTACCGGGACCTCCCTGAACAGTAGTCTCAGAAGATCGTCTTCCCTGACATATTTTTCCATCTCCAAGCTGTACAATGCCCTTGGCAGTGTAATGATACGCTGCGCCCTATCCACCGTAACGACGATATCGGTACCCATCCGCTTAACATCGACGGTTTCTGCTTCTTTCAGAAACGGGATACGAATGCAGAGCATTTCGAGGTGCTCTTCGGCATGAACACTTTTTTTGGACTCTATCCAGAAATTTTTGCCTGAATAATACACCTTGTCAGGAGCCTGATCTCCAAAAACCAGCTTACTGACTTCATGCAGTGCATCCGGGCCAATCGGCTCGGTACGCTGGAGCTGGCATCGAAATACCGGAGTAGGATAGAAAGAATTATCGATTTCCATCAGATATTTGCTATGAAGATCGGCCCAAAATTCGAAATACTCTCCGACTGTTTTCGATGTCGGCAAAATCTTGTTGATAACGATTCCATCGATATTGATGCCGTAAAGATGAACGAAGGTATATGCCCTTTTAGTCTCGAGGATGGAAAGTTTTTCGGGATTCAGAACCAGCCTGAACGTCACTTCAGGACTGAGAATGAATTTGTTGATATCTTCCATTTGCTTCAAGAGAACATTGACCTCATTGAAAAACTCTTCATCAGGAATCGAGTTCTTGCCCATCGGACGGGCAAGGGATGACATGCTCTTATAAAGCTTGAAAAACTGTTTACCCATGTTGCCCCCGATGATAATTTCAGGGTAGGCCAACAGCCTGAGCGTGTTTCCGGTTGGTGAAGTATCCAGTACAACCGCATCCCATCTGCCGGACTGAGCTTCATCAACCAGTCTTCCCAATGCGAAAATCTCGTCGAGCCCAGGCTGGGTAGTCAATTCGGAAGCCATTCCGCTATCGATACCCTGGTTTTGATAGGAAGAAGAAACAAACTTCTGAAATCCCGACATGTTTTTCTTCAGTTCATGTATCGTATCGACTTCAAGACCGTAAAGATTGTGCTCGATCTTCTGAGGCTCGTTCCGGCTTATAGACATGTTGAAGACATCCGAAAGAGAATGCGCCGGGTCGGAAGACATAATGAGCACCCGCTTGTTTTTTCTCGCCAGAGCTACTGCTGTGGAAGAAGAAATGGTTGTTTTTCCTGTTCCTCCCTTACCCGAATAGATTATCACTCTTGGTTGTGGCCGCCCCTCTTCGAGATCCCTCGACAACATAGATTTTTCTCCTGTTTTTAATCCAAATTTTCCTGCTGCAGTGTATCAGAAAACATGTTCCGCAAGCTTAGAAAATTAAAAGTACCACTTTCAGGCTTCATATAAAACGTATCTTTTTCTGTAACGCGAGTTCCAGTAGCCTCATATACTCGGCATGCTCAATTTCCACTGCACCAAGGAACTCGAGATGAGGGTTCATGATTTGCGCATCGAGCAGTTCGTATCCTTTAACCTCAAGATGCTTCACCAGTATATCGAACGCAACCTTGGAAGCGTTTGAAACGGTGTGAAACATGGATTCACCGAAAAATGCACCACCGATAGCAAGACCGTACAAACCACCCGCAAGCTCATCACCACGGTAACACTCGACACTATGGGCAAAACCCTGCTCGTGAAGTTCGGTGTATGCCGCAATGATCTCGTCGGATATCCATGTCTGGGATTCATCTGCACGCGGAGCGGCACAACTGCTAATGACCTTCCCGAAATTCCGGTTGAAGTATATTTCGAACGTACCTTTTCTCACCAGGCTCCTGACAACACGGGATGTCTTGTAGTTTTTGAGCGGAACTATTGCTCTGCGATGCGGCTGGCACCAGTAAACCTTTCCATCATCAGGGTCCGCCATAGGAAAGTAGCCGTGCAGATATGCCCGAAGAACCTCATCAAGCATCAACATATGCCCCTGCCCTTTTCATCCTTAACAAACCGGAGCTTTAACTATCGGTTCGACAATCGGCCCAGGAAGCCTCGACATAGTCGGCCAGATCATCCCATTGCCCTTTTGTAATCCATTCAGCAATGTAGTTAACCGTTTTGCTGTAACCCATGGGATCCCTGCTTGGCTTGAGCAGCCAGTCCCGAAGAATGTCTCCGTCGAGAGAATGCATGGTCATACCCAAAGAAAGCTCCTCGATCGCCAGAGCGTTCGACTCCTGTTCGATCTGACCATCGAGAGGTCTGACCAGCAGTTTTTTGCCCAGATGCAATGCCTCGCCAGGCAGTTCGAATCCAGCATTGCAGACAACACCTCTACTTTCCTTTAGATCACGAAGAAACCCTTCACGAGAGTAACCCCTGTAGTGGAGATGACCGTCATCATGATCGTCCTTGACTTTCCCGTAGATGAAAAACTCATGGCTGTCAAAAGGAATAAGAAGCTTCGACACATCCTCGACCTCTTCAAAAGGCAGATAAACAAGTACCTTGTTCTCTTTAGCCTCGAGGTCTTCTGCGTCATACAGACTTTGAGGAATTACAGGAGGAAATATAGGTTCGTTGAAGTGGTGCCAGTGAAGGCCTGCGTTGTACTGTGCCGGTGCAAAGTTCAGCAATGTATAGCGTTCAAAGATACTTCCCTTGGCCATAGGAACGTCATAACGAAAGGCATACTGGTGACCGAACCCTATCGAGGGTATGTTTTTCACTCTTGCGGCCATAGAGGTAACCGGTTCAAAATCGGTAACGATAAGATCGATCCCGTTGACATCCAGCATGAACACATCGGTCATCAGTCTGCCAAGGTCGAGTTGGAACATCGTCTCCATATAGTTCATCCTTCCACGGTAAGTCACCAAGGTCAAACCCTTCAAAACCCTGTAAGGAGCAAAAACATCAATTTCTTTCAGTTCTTCCTCTTTTCTTCCACTGATTATCACTTCCACCTCATGGCCGAAGTCACGCAAAGTGGTTACCAGTTCCCTGCTCCGGCTGATATGACCGTTTCCCGTACCCTGAACGCCAAAAAGGATTTTCATGCTGTAAAATCTTTCCACACTGAGCGATCGCTCATGATTGACTGATTATTTTTTATACCCGCTCTCCAAGACAGCCATCCTCATTTCAACCTCCAGCCTTTTCCGGCTGCTGTATACACCTATTGTTCTACGGTAAGATTGGCATACTGTACCATCAATGTTTTCTCACCGACGTTCCTGAACTTGATCTTCGCTTTCTGACGCTCTCCCGCCCCCTGAACCGATAACACTATACCTGGCCCGAACATGGCATGATGCACTCTCATTCCTGATTTCAAGCCCGAAGATCGCTCACCCGTGCGGCTGTTTCCACCGCTTTTCGAAACAGAAGAGGGAACCGGTGCTCTTCCGTTATATCGTTCGACGTTTTGTTTTTTTTCCGAAACAGCACCGTCACGTTGTTTTTTCCCGCTTTCGGTAACCAGGATACTGCTGTCAACTTCATCGATGAACATGGACTTCAAACATGTCTGCGGTTGCCCGTAGTAATAACGGCTCTTGGCCCAGGAGAGAAAAACCTTTTGTTGCGCCCTTGTCACTGCAACGTAGAACAACCGTCTTTCCTCTTCAAGTTCATCCGCCTCGTAATAGTTGAGAGGAAACAATCTCTCCTCGAGACCGGTAATAAAGACCACGGGAAACTCGAGACCCTTTGCGGCATGAACTGTCATCAGGGAAACATAATTGTCATCTTCCTGGACATCTTCGTAATCGGTCGCCAAAGATATACCGTTCAAAAAATCGTTCAGACCGTTAGTGCCTTCATTATGATCTGAAAAATCCCTTGCCATCGAAAGCAGTTCCTGGAGATTTTCATAGCGTGCCATCGATTCCGGGGTATTCTCAGCCTGAAGCAACGAGGTGATACCTGTCGATTCATAGAGAGTGGAAAGCACGTCATAAACCGAACCTTCTTTCGCGATATCTTTCAACTGCTCGATAACGGCAATGAAACCCTGAAGAGCATTACGCAGCCTTGCAGGAAAATCGGCTTCCTCCGCCTTCAGAATAGCCTCATACAAGGAACTATTGTTCAAGAGCGCATAGTCACGAAGCTTCCCGATACTCACTTCACCGATTTTCCGAGGTGGAAAATTGATAACACGCAGTAAAGATTCGGTATCCTGATCATTGCGGATAAATCGAAGATATGCGACAGCATCCTTGATCTCCTTACGCTTATAAAACGAGACACTCCCGAAAATCCTGTAAGGAATCCGGTCCATTCGAAAGATGTCCTCCAGAACCCTCGATTGTGCGTTAGTACGGTAAAAAACCGCAAAATCCTTGTAGTCACAACCTTTTGTCAGTTTCCAGGTACGGATATACTCCCCAACCTTTTCAGCTTCCCTTTTTTCATTGAACGACTCGAGAAGCGTCAAAGGCTCGCCACTGCTCTGCCGGGAAACAAGCTCCTTTTCGATCTGCCTCCTGTTACGTTTGATAACCCCGTTTGCTGCCTGGAGAATTGTCTGCGTACTGCGATAGTTTTCAACCAACTTGAAAACCGAAGCCTCAGGGTAATCATCCTGGAAATTCAGGATATTGGTGATATCCGCGCCCCGCCACGAGTAAATTGATTGTGCATCATCTCCTACCACGAAAATGTTTCGGTGTTTTGCGGCAAGGGACTTTGCAACGAGGTACTGAGCCTTGTTCGTATCCTGGTACTCGTCGATCAGAATGTATCGGAAATAGTGCTGGAGCTGTTCGAGCACAGCCGGCTGTGCCTGAAAAAGTTCAAGAGGCTTGATGAGCAGGTCGTCAAAATCAAGCGCATTGTTCTCCCGAAGCTTACGGGCATACACCTCATAAATCTGCGCCGCTTTCTGGCCATTGTAGTCAGAAGCCTCTGCCTGAAACTGATCCGGTAAAATAAAACTGTTTTTTGCCCTGCTTATGATTCCCTGTACGGTATTGACAGGCACGGCATCGACAGGAATATTCAGCTCTTTCATCACCTGCCGGATCAAGCTCTTACTGTCGTCCGAATCATAAATCGAAAAGTTGCCGTCATAGCCTATGAGATGGATGTAGTTTCGAAGCAGACGGGCGAATATCGAGTGGAACGTTCCAATCCAGAGTCCGCTTGAACTCCCGCTGTGCAGC
>OFHR01000091.1_pt1 | contig 13217 bp, 5 predicted proteins | sample 1522041 | NCBI WGS metagenome assembly OFHR01 (sample SAMN04272335, study PRJEB24112) | coral metagenome | biome: Coral reef; feature: Shallow seawater; material: Coral tissue | host: Coral | place: China: South China Sea | collected 2014
ATTTCTCTGTTTTCACAGTAATCATCACACATGTATGTCAGTGGATGATAATATAATCTTTATTATCTAAACTTAAGAATCAACCTTGCTAAATTGTCTTAACACGTCAAAGGTTTTGCAATTGAGCAGGGTTTTATTAAAATGCTAAAACTGACTTTTTACAGGGCAAGCAGTCATAAAAATTTGGCAAGTGCAGAGCAAGTACACAAAGCTTATATTCACTGCAGAGACGCGATCATAATCTTACTAGCCCACCTGGAATGGAGTTTTGCTTGTCACAGCAACCTGCCCCAGTCTCCACCTGTTTCCCTGGGTTCCACTTTTAGTCCAGATTGGTGATGGAGGAAGCTGCTGTCCTTGTTTCATAAACAAATTCAGCGTGTCTACATGCTGTCCATGCATGTGATACCAGAACTGCAAACAAACCATTTTGTTGGGTTTTCCTGACGTTGCAGGAACTGCTGGACTATATAGGACAGCAGTGTCATTAGGAGACTGCCAAGATGTTTCGATATACACGTAATAACCTGCACATAAAAAAATACGTTCATGAAAAGGTTGGCACACCCGAGGTGACCTGTCATTTACAATCCAATATTATTTAACCTGGAACATACGCTTAGTTATATGGTTAGTTCAACTTCTTTACAAATATGTCATGTCAAATGCCCATTCTTGTCAACACATCTTGTCATACGTATGGACAGAATTTTTTTCCTGTGAATTGTCGCACGAATAGACCAATTTTGAAGCATACAAATTCTAACATGTTACCAAGGCAAGAGATGCTTCCTTGTATTTTTTACTTTCCTAAACCTTGCCACCATGTCAGAAATTCAGATATCCACAACGGCCTATTCGAGTTTTACTTCCACCAGCTTGCTCCCTCGTGAACACATTACACGGAAGGAACGAGTTAAAAGGACAGGCTGCTTTGTGCTGATCTTAACGCCACGCTTGGTCAATAAAAAATTCTCCTTAGTGGATTACTTTAGATAATCTGATTAATGTGTTGACCTTTCTGACTTCCAGTTGTGTGGTCAGACGATGGACCGGTCCCAATTGATGGTGAACTGCCAGACTGCCTAGACCAGTTAAAGTCATCTTCCTTGGAGTTGTTCCAGTTGCAAAAGTCTTGCTCAAACGTGCAGTCCCATTTGGTTGGAGGCTGTGTAGTTGGCGGAGCTGGTGTAGTGGGGAAGGGTGTTGGCCTGGTAGGTCCATGGAAGCACCAAGGGACATTAGGAACAGAACTGTCCCAACAACATCCACGAGACTGGCACTGAACAGAAGAGATTCCAACAAAGCCACAGTCTTGCCTGAAAATGAAGCCATGAAAACATGGGAATCAATATCAGATAGCAAAATGAAAAAAATTACTCCTTAAAGTGCTAGTCCAACAATTTAACTTATCATACGATTGTCCAATTTACATCGTAGGTATGTCACTCAGTTGACGTTCACAAAGAAAGACTCATCTCTAACAGAGTGGCCATTAAATACATAGTCAACGTACATCTACTAATGTTTTTCGCTCTTGTTGTTGCTGCATGATCATTGGACAATCTCACCTAAAAGGTTAGATTATTCCTGCAGGTACATTATTCTGAGATGATTGTAATAAACAAATCAAAGCTGCTTTCCCAAGCTGTGCAGTGAGTCGCAAATTGTATCTTGTTACCGCCTCATTTTTATTCCCCATACAAACTTTGAACTGAAAGGGAACAACTTGATCCATACCACATAAGTAACAGCAAGGTGTTAATATGCTACATGCCACAAGAACAGTTCATACACACAAAAACAACACAACCTGCAATCGTCCGAAGCCTAAACGAAACTACCTAAGATTTTACCTTTTGGCTGGAATGACGCTCTTGCAGGCACTGGGATGGTAAAAGCAGTATGGAACATTTGGAACAGAGTCATCCCAGCAACATCTTCTCAGACCCACACAAACAGCCTTACTGATTCCCACATAGCCACAGTCAACTCGTTTGTACGCATTCACAGAGGAACACAGTCCTACACAGTAGCTATCAGAGAACAAAATATCATCGATAGCAATGTCACTGCGGTAGTCCTTTCCAGTAACACCTTCAAAAATCATTTGATAGTTGGTTCTGCTGGTAATTGTTACTTCTGCTTTTTTCCAGACATTGCCCTGTAAGAGAAAAATGTGTGAGTTTTAGCAAATGTGAATTATGTTTACGTGCTCTAATAGTGTAACTAAGTAAACATTTTCCATCTAACGAACACATGGAAATTTAATTCACCTGTGAACCATTGAGGTTCCAAACCAAGGATTCTGGCTTGCCAACTTGCTTCATGTAGACTTTCAGGTTTGCAACAGTAGCGCCATACATGTGGAACCACCATGACATGCATTTCCCAGTTGTGGAAGAAAACATTCGACTTCTCAGCCTAGCAACTTCACCATTCTTCCGTGGACTTGATGTTTCAATAAATGCGTACGTTCCTTAAAAGAGTGAAGGACAAAAAATGCAACTGTAAGAATACATTTTCAAAGAGATTTGATTGATTTACCACATGTGCTTAATCAAATGTCACCAAAGGTGCCAACAATAAATTGAATGAGGTTCACTCATCATTTTCCTGTTTTGTCACCAAACCAGTGAAGGACTACAATAACAAGACACCACTCGTCACAACAAGTAGCAACCACATAGTGACATTTTCGTACTGCCAACATCAGTAGACTCTTTTTCGAACTTACCAACGGCTGTTCCTGTCGTATGGTCAGTTGATGGTCCTGTTTGCCAGCTCGGTGTTGACCCACTTCCCAGTGTCCAATCAAAATCATCCAGACCCACTGATCTGTTTCCGTTGGGTACATTGAGCCAGGTGCAGAAACTTTTTTGTTCAAAGTCGCAACTTCCTGTGTTTAAAAAGTAATGGTTAACCCAACAGCTCAAAATACCAACCTTTATTTTTTTGTGAATCAGCTTGGAAAATGATAATGCAAAAGTAAATAATAAGAGTGACCTTGTGGCGGACACGGGCTGTCATCAATCCACAAGTCGTCAATGGCAATGTCGCCTTGATAGCTTTGTCCTCTGATCCCTTCAATAACAATCTTAAAGAAAATCAAGATATATTGAAAACCAGTAACAACTGGCTGACAGAACAACACAGATAGGAAACAAAAGCATGACTCAAACATCGTACCCGGAATTTACTGTTTATTTTGATGGGGGCTCTGGCATGCAGCCAGAAATTGCCTTGATCGCCAGTCTCACTCCACACCTTAGTACCGATCTTTACACCAACGTTGATGTACACATTTATTGTACCAATGTGGCTGCCGGACATGTGATACCAGAAGTTTAAGCATTTGCCATTCGGAGCTGCAGGATAATAAGGACTAAGGAAATGTGCTGTGTCATTTTGTTTGCGTGGTAAAGATGTTTCAATGTACATGTAGTAACCTGTGAAGGAAAATACAGCAGAAAAATTGACCAACCTAGTACGCGTCGGAATAGTAGCAGGAATCTACGATTCTAAGCAATTTTTTTGAGGAGCTAAAATTTTGCAACTAGAATCACAACAAACCGTTTCTTGTTCCAGTTGTGTGATCAGAAGTGGGTCCTGTGCCTAAAGAGGGCGTCCCTCCGCTGTCACGTGTCCAATCAAAATCATCTCCACCTGTATTGTGCCATGAGCATGTATCAGTTTCAAAATCACAGGCCTGTGGAGGCGGACATGGCCCATCAGCAACATCAATGTCATCAAGGGCAATGTCACCCATATAGCTACTTCCACGAACACCCTCAAATATGATGTAAAAGGGCTGGTTACTGATCAGGTTGACTTGAGCATAGCGCCACTTGTTCCCCTGTGTGCCTGTGCGACTCCAGAGGCTATCCAATATAAATTTTAAAAAAGAAAACTGTTAATTTGTTGGCTATTATTCTTTGACCACAAAGGATTCCCTACAAAGGCAATCTTAAACGAGCGTTTTAAATGCAATATTGTTCCTCTAGAACTGTTACTTTTTAAAAGTTAAATCAAATCGAAACTGTAGTATGTTGTACAGTTACGGGGTGACAGCAAGAAAAGACATGTTAGTCTTTTGCGTTTATTTTAAACACGTCTTTCTTTACACCCATTGCTGTGTTATATATGCTCAACCTCCTGTAAAGTTTGTTAATTGTTACAAAATGCACTGCCATTTTAATCAAACTCTAATGCAATTCTTTAACTCCAGTATTATACACAACATATAATAATGCACATCATGAAGAAATTACGTATTTTAATTCTTTATGGCTCACCTAAACTTTGAAGAACCGACTTTGCGGTAGACATTCAATGTGTCTACATGGTAACCCCACATGTGGAACCAAAACTTTAAGCACCTTCCTTTGGTCACAGTAGTTGGTTGGATCAGCCCACTCTGAAGCCAGGCCTTGTCCTTGGGATTACGAGGTGAGGATGTTTCAATGTATACGTAATAACCTGAAGGAAAATTGTGAGAAGTGCAAATAATCTGCATACAATGGTCAAAATACTATGCCAGATACTTAACTGCATTTCTACATAACGTATTGTTTAAAATATGGTACTTTACCTTACACCCAAATTGAGCATAGAGAACCAAGTGGTTTGTCAAGGGATAGCAAATCCTAATTAGGTATTGCGATTTTCCCGAAATGCACGGCCAGAAGTTGAAAAAGACTGCCCGACTTTTTCAATTACAAGACCAAAATCTCAGTGCATGCATAACTTATACCTTGTAGGTCATTAACAAAGTGTACCTTTAGCAGTTCCCAAGGTGTGGTCGACAGTTGGTCCGGTGTTCCATGATGCTGTTCCTCCTTTGCTTCTTGTCCAGTCAAAGTTGTCGCCTTTAAGGTTGGTCCAAGAGCAGAATCCTCCTTCGAAAGTGCAGTTGTTGATTATTGGCGGAGGTATTGTTGGTGGGGGTGTGGGTGGTATAGCTATAGATGGTACAACAGAGCACGTCGATGTCACAAATGTAATATCATCAATTGCAATGTCACCACTGACACTTTTTCCACGTACGGCTTCAAATACAACCTGTAGCAGAAGACAAATAATTTTCAGTTACAAATTAAAGTAATTAAGAGAACAATCACTGTGATTCCTTCTAAATGTGTTACCTGATACATTACTCCACTCGTCACAGGGGCCTGGCCACTATACCACTGGTTCCCAAAGTTTCCACTGAGCTCCCAAATGGCAGTTTCTGATTGGTTTCCTGGGCCTGTCTTGACCAGAATTCTGAGCGTGCCGATTGTAGCACCATACATGTGGTACCAGAACTTCAGGCATCTTCCACTTGATGTGGTTGGTGCAAAATCTTCACTTAGAAGACGGGCCTTGTCACCCTGCTTGCGTGGTGCGGATGTTTCTATGTACATGTAATGACCTGAAATACAAACAGTTACCTTCTGTGAAAACAAAACAATCTGCCGATAATAATCTTCACAATGTCCTTGGGCATCTTTGAAGACTACAGGATACCCATTAGATTCCAAATATCCCCTGACGCCTTCCGAAGTAGTTTGTTGACTACATAGACCAATCAATCACGATTTCCTTTATGGTCTTAACAGTTTGTAACAGTATAAGCCAACAAACTGCTTGTGTAGGTTCCAGTATAGCAGAGGTGATGACTACTTGCATTCGATTTCTGTTCACCTTTTCAGGCTTTACCTTCACAACTACTAAGTTGTGTACACTAATGCCATGATCATTCACGCTTTTCAAATAAAAACTTTCATCTGCTCACTTACATCACCAAATTATTAGTATCCTTAAGCATGAGTGAGAGTCGCATATACAAAAAAAATCGGCTTCACTTAAAACTGAGAGAATGAACTTGCCAATTTACCTAGACCAGTTCCTAGAGTGTGATCAACCTTTGGTCCTGTCTGCCAGCTTGGTGTATTTCCTGCATTTCTTAACCAATCAAATTGGTCTTCAGCTTGGGTATTGCTGTAGGTGCACATTCCATTCTCAAAATCACAATCCCCTTGAAAGATTAGAAAAAAGTATATAACACAAAACCAACACAGACCTCGGTTTTGATAATTCATGATATCATGCTCAACCTCATCCAATAATTGTTTAATATCTGAGCTCCTGACAGGAGTCTAACCCATGACCTCCTGAATAACGGGTGGGCGCTCTATTCACTGAGCTACGAGAACTCATGGAGAGCAAGGTCATTTAACATATGTGTGTTCATTCGGACACCTGTCACATCTGAACTAAGTTTAATGACCTTATTATGGTAGTTTCACAGTGGTTAGAACATGCTCTGAATATAATATAATAGCCAAACCCTTGCGTATGAACAAAAACAAAGGTGTGGCTGACTAGGGCCAATCAAGTAGTGTTTTCTTGGCTAAAGAGTGTTGAGGAATTTTTCACTGACCACATCGAAAGGAATGTGATAAACTGACTCATTAAGGTTAAAAGAAAAACGACATAGTCACCTGGATATGGGCATGGACTCTTGATTAACTTGAGATCGTCAATAGCGATATCTCCTTGATAGCTTTTCCCAACAACACCTTCGAAGACAATCTGCGGAGAAAAAAAACATACGTTCTAAATAGCAAAGGGCGCGAGTGACGTTATAACTCAGGCAAACAAAACAGAAGAAGATTTAATACTTTTTCACGCAGGTAAGCAAGTGATCCTAAAACACTTTTTCAAACGAAAATTTGGTGTTCGTTTTCCTCCTATTTCTCTCAGAAAACGCTTATGTTGTCTAACTCTCGCAGGATTCCAATAATTTTCATTCTATCTTTAAACTTCGCGCACTGCGTTATTAAAGAGACTTTCTGTGCTTCTTGATGAGTTGTTACTGAAGAAAAGTAAAAACATTTCATTACAAACAAGTCAAAACTGAATACATACATTAAAACTGGAACTGGTGGTGATGGAGATCTGGGAAATTTTCCAAACATTTCCACGATTGCCAGACCTTGTCCAAGATGGATTGCTAATATTTCCTCCTGCTTTAATGTAAACATTCAATTGTCCAATGTCTTGCCCATACATGTGGTACCAGAACTGGAAACACTGGCCTCCCTTCACAGGATGATACATTGGACTTATAAACCTTGCTTTGTCTCCCTTTTTCCTCGGATAAGATGTTTCAATGTACAGATAGAACCCTTCAAAATAACAACGACAAATCAATTCACTTGGAAAACCCTTAATATAGTGATTTTAGAAAACAGCCCTAAGAAAATACGCACGCTGATTGGCTAAAAATTGTGTTTCTATAACTCGATGGAAACACAGAACTAGCATGAGCTGTTGACGTAATAATGACGCTAGCAAGGAGAATTTACATTTTGATCATCAAAATAAAGAAGTTACTTCCTGTTCTTTCGTCGCAGTGTTTTCTAAAATAAAACATGTTCTCCGTGTTTCTATTGAGTTATATGAGCACTAATACGGCATCACGTCTTGATATCGTTTAGCAGCAATGGCTTTTGCAGAACTTCTACTAAGCTATCAGGTGCATGGCTGCTGGCACACTGTAACAGCATCCTGTTTGCTGCCATTTCTGCGTTTTGTATTCATTCCTATTGCATGATGTGAGTAAACGCTGGAGAGACCAGGAAGGCTGCTACTTTTGGGAGGGGGGTCCGTTACTTTTGTTGCTTCACTTAAAATTTACCAGGGGTCGTTACTTACAGAAGTTACGGTATTAATGAAATGTTTAGAGTACCTTTTTTAGTTCCATAGGTATGGTCAAATGGTGGTCCTGTTTGATAACTAGCCGTGGAACCACTAGCACGTTTCCAGTCAAAGTCATCAGCACCAGAATGATCATCAGTCCAGCCACAAAGAGTTGACTGTGAGCCCAAGAAGTAGTCAAATGTACATTCAGCTGTCAAAACAGTCTTAAGTTAGAGCTTGACAGCAATATGAATGTAAACTCGCAACCTAAAGTGCTAGTCATTTATTTAACACTGTATTCTCTCTGATAAATTAAGTTATGTTGGGCACCTACTTGATTAGTTTCATAACCTATTTAGGTGTCTTATTAAACTCCTCACAATCAACCTTGTATTAAAACTGTGTTTTCCATTTATCCCTTTTTCTTTTCCCTTGAACACTATTTCTTAATCACAATTTTAAATATTTCATTAGTACTATTTATCATCTTCTATATGTAATTTGTATATATTTATATGTATTCTATTTTTCTTTTTCTAACACTGTAAAATTAATGTTTGTGTGAGTTTAAATTAAAATTGATTGATTGATTGATTGTAAAGAAACTGGGATTACTACAAAGTAACCATATTGGTAAGAGAGATATAGCTTGCTAGGGTTGATTATTATAAGACAGACAGAGGTTAATGCAGGCATATTGATACGAAGAGTGTGACTACTAGAGCTGAGATTTTTATAAGAGGGAAACGGTTGGGGATGTTCACTAGAGACAGAGTAGAAGCAGTAACATGAGAGTTGTGGCTGTCACACATGGCTGTTCTCGTTTTTTTCCTACTTTATTTATCCGTCAAGACCTTAGTTATGGCTTTTTTCCTGAAATTTTGATTTGGAGGCTATCTTTCACATAAACCGCTGCAAGCTATTTTTTACTACTTGTAAACAAAATCCAATTATCCTTCTCACAGATAATATACTGTTAAACTCAGTCACTCAAAGCTTCTTTGCTATAGCCCTATGTCGTCTTGTCTTGTAAGTTGTCTTGTGTTGGAATCACCCCACTTGCAGTACACTGAAAATCTTGGTCTATTACGACTGTCTGGTTTCTTTTTCCCTGGTCACTCCCATCTAAGGTTGAACACAATATTTGAATCGTTGATTTGCACTGGTTTTATAACTTTAAAGGGCTATTTAGCCATTTTTGCAAAACTCAACGGTATAGCTAGTTCAGCATATCTGGTAAAACAGTCAAAAGTATACTGAATTTCTTTTGCAATTACTGTTTGACTTTTGAATTACATTTGCTGGATGTGAAATTTTGCTTTCGCCTTTTGGGTCTTAATAACAGTATTTCTAATGAAGTTGTTACTGTTAAAATGTAATTATCTTAAGTAAACTCCAGATAAGATGTGGTTGAGATTGTCGTCATATGGATGACCTTTCTACCCTATAGAAATAAAAAGCATCAAGAATATTAGCTTGTTATAATTTGTTTCAATATTGCATAACCTCTTCTGAATTGTTTTATTATTGCTTATCATTTAAAGGTGTTTTAAACATGCAGTGAAATACTATTGCAATTCTAAATGGTTCGATTTATTTTAGGCTGAAAGACACATGTGGGCCCTCAAGGGACTATTCAAAACTATAACAGAAAGAGATCCTCCAGGAACAGAAAGTGACGATTCTCTGTCTGGAATGGAAAACGAAACAGAAGAAAGAAATAACGAGAGCGCAAGAGTTTTCATTAAGAATCAAGAAGAATTATTCGCAAGGAAAAAGGCTAACGACATAAAAGCCATGTCAAACAAAAGAAAAGCAGCTTGTGTCAAAGGTTATTCAAATGAAGCAAAAGTAAGAAAAGTTGTGGCCCAGAGTGAGAAAGAAGATCAGTCGTATAGCAGTCAGTCGGACTCTGAAAGTAGCAAGGAGGAAGAGGACCGTGAAGAACAATCTCTGGAAGTGGGGAGGGTAACAGAGATGGGGATGAAGATGAAGTCCAAGTTGTCAATGAGATTAAGCCGCAAACAAACAAGAAACAAGTTTGAATGCCCTCTTCGTTGTGGTGCAAAAGTATATCAGCTCCCACGACATATGAGAAATGTCCACGGATGGAAAACAGACCGTGCCAGAAATGCCGTTAACCACTTTGACATGCGTCATGACCAAAGAAATTCCAGAAAACCGAAAGCAGTACGTGACAAGCGGAAGCAGAAATACTGCATTGAATGTGGGCGCAAACAACGCTACCTCTCCAAACACTTACAGAAACAACACAGTTATCAAAAAGGGACTAAACGATACTGGAGGGCATTAAAGGAATCTAGACCTGTTTATCGCTGGAAAGATTCTTGCAACCAGAAGGATGTAGACACCGAGAGCGACACTGCAAGTGAGATAAATGATACCACTTTTGAAACAGTTAACATGCAACTGAACAAGAAGGGGGAATACCATTCGTCTCTTAAGACAAGCTTAACTGGTAAGCAAGAGATCGAAACAGCAAGCAGTTCCTCGACTGGGGACGACAGAAACACCAAAGCGGATGAGGTTCAAGGGTTGGAAGGAACCGAAGCTGAAGATGACGCAGCAGATCCCGACTATGATGAAGATGAAAGTGGCGAGGCAGAAATCGACACGTCAGTCTTTATATTGACCCAAGACAGTAGAAGAACTCTTGACAAGTTTGAAAAGTGGATTCTAAGTCCTGATGGAGGTGAGAAAGATCCAAAGCCAGCTTCCCTGGTAGTGCGACAAGTACAGAAGGTACTTATAATACTAGGAACTGAGAACATTGAAAGTCTTTTTGACAAGGCGCTGATTCGTGACAAGTTCTATCCAGAATCTAGAGCTACTGTCAAGGCTGGAACAACAGTAAGTTATTTACATTCTCTGAGGAAATTTTATACCTTTGCTATGACTGAAGATGATGTCGGGCTTTCTCAGGATTGTCGAAAAGCGGCAGATGCCCTGTACAAAAAATGTGGTGAATGGTGCAAAAGCCTAAGCAAAGATGTGAAGCGAAGATTCTGGGAAAAGCAAGAGGAAGATTTGTCTCGTCTAATAACGCCAGAAAAGGTGCAAGAGTTTGCCAAAACAGAGTTTGCAAGAAGTCAAGTCAAAATTTTAGGCGAGTTGATTGACAATAAGGAGAAACGTCCTGTATTAAGCCAAAAGGAGTACTGTGATCTACGAAACTTCTTGTTCATTTACATTTTGAGCCAGAATGGGCATAGGAGTGGTGTTTTAACGAACAGTACCCTTGCAGAGTACAACAAGATGACCCGTGTAGATGGAACCTATATGGTTGCAGTCAAAGATCACAAGACCTTTTCGTGCCACGGTCAAGCCAACCTCTGTTTTGACGATAGCGTAAAGGCATGGGCAGACATCTATGTGGAATGTGCAAGAAGCCAAGTTGACCCAGGCAGTGAAAGTGATTCTTTGTTTCTAAATTGGAGAGGAGGAAAGATGTCAAGCAGTGATCTTTCAGCAGCATTGACCAGTGCCTGGAGAAAGGCTGGTATGATTGGGAATGACAGACGCATATCCGGGACTCTGATGAGGAAGTCTTGCACCACTGCTGTCCGTAACCACAATAACGAAGTCAAGGAGAGTGTTGCTGCCCACATGGCCCATAGTGAGCGTACTGCAGATAAACATTACCACATAGTTCAGAAGCGTGCAAACTCTGCTTTTGCAGCCAGGCAGTTAACTGCCATTATGCATGGAAATTCGTCTTCTATGGTATCATCTCGTGAAAGAAAAGTTGATCCTGAATGTAATGATGACAACGACCTAACACAAACACCACCTCTACGGCAGACCTGGTCAGACGAAGAGCATAAAGCAGTCCAGGAAGTGTTTGCAGACCAGATAAGCCGTCAATCAGTATCAATGAGAGAAGTATTAGCACTTAAGCAGACCCATCCACTCCTCAAAAATTCTGAAAACAAAAGACTTCTCGACAAAATAAGAGGATTGTATCGGTTTAAGAAAATCGATAGTGAATGTCTGCAAGACACCCAGAGAACGGACGACGCGGTTAAGGAAGGGGATTCGGATTTCAGCTCAATTATTGGTCCATCTACAAGTCAAAGTAAATCAAGAGTGTTTGACGAGGAAGAGGTCAGTCTGTTTAGACAACTTTTCAAGGACATGATTCAGAGAGGTGCAAAGATAGAACAGAGGGTTGTGGCAGAGCGACTGACTCAGAACGGTCATGGACAAATCTATGAAAAATACACAAAACAGAAAGTGACGGATAAAATAAGAGGTCTTCGCTCCACACATATCAGGCAGTGGAGAAAGTAATCAGGAACATTCAAACAAACATGTTAAGCTTGAATTCTTGTAATACAATGACTTTATGCATGTGTTGCGGTGTTGCAGTTTTGGTGTGTGCAAGCACATGTATGATGTTATAAGGCCACTTTCAGACGTTCTTGAGGAGTTGCTTTTTTGTTTATATTGTTTGCACGTTATGACTACAAAGGATTTAGTTGTGAGTTGTACATTATGAAATATGATTTCTAAACCTTTAAGTCATTCTACGTCACACGTTAACAGTAGCTAAAAATAATTGAAATTTGAATCGAATGTTTAAATCTACGTGTCAGTTTTGAACATTCAGATGTGACATTCAAGTTCTAATTTCGTCCGTTTGTCAAATGTAAATATCTCCAAACTAGCACTTTTGGTTATAATATGAGCATTTTATTTTACCTTTCTGCCGATATTATTTTGTACTTACAGCCTGTTTCAAAGTAGCAAATTGTGTTCGCTTGTGGCGTAGAAGGGCTGTAATAGTTATTTCGATAAATGACACTGGATCGTGACCAAAGCAAATTGACTGTGGGTAGTAATTTTTTGTTAAAGGTACTTCAGTTGGAAAGTAACAGATAAGGGTTCTGCGATTGATATCAATTGGGCAAGGAAAAATTGTAGCCACAGGCAATGCTGACAAAATTATTTGAGATCAATTTTTAGATGTTTGCTGTGTTGATGTTAAAATTAATTATCGCCATGTGTGGTGCCGAATATCATTGGCTTGTTGTATTTCTAGGCACGCTTTTAATGTTTAATATTGGTTGTGAAAGTTACCGGCATAGTCATTGCTCTACACGAGAAGATGAATGTTGCTCGTTGTAATTGAATTAAGCGCTTAAAAACGAGTTCATTTTCTAATACAACTTTTATGATGGCAATACACCCATTTTACCGTGTTGAAGATTTTATAAATAGAGAACTTTAGCTCTTTAGATATGTTATAAGAGTACAAATCGAAAAGGAAACTATTAGAACTGTTTGAAACAAATGAATAAAAGGGGTACATTTGTAAAGAAACTGTGGTGCAAGATAATTTAAATTTCATCATCTTGGTTGACAATGTGAATTGGCCACCGTAAAGAGATTCGAAAGCTGATGCTTCGAACAATAGCCCTTCGATTTGTCGGAACTTTGGAATCTCTTTACGGTGGCCAATTGACATGATCAACATAGTATATAAAACCAAATTTTTCTGTGTGAAACAA
>OFHR01000096.1_pt1 | contig 12714 bp, 2 predicted proteins | sample 1522041 | NCBI WGS metagenome assembly OFHR01 (sample SAMN04272335, study PRJEB24112) | coral metagenome | biome: Coral reef; feature: Shallow seawater; material: Coral tissue | host: Coral | place: China: South China Sea | collected 2014
GTTGTGTAGCCATAGGTAGAACCCGATGTAGTTACCCTCCCTAACAACAACCTGGGTGGGTTGAACTTTACATGCTGGTGACCCCATGGCTCAAGTGCGCAAAAGCTGCGCGCTTGCTTGTTTTGTTTGATGCAGGTGTTGCCGGATTGGTTTTCCCTCTTTGTTTGGGTTTCCGGTTCGACCCCCTGTTTCACTGGTTATCAGCCGTAAGGCTTTTGTTGGGGAACCTAATCCGGTAAAACCTGCCTTAGGCCCTAACTTCTTTTCGCACTTCACTGTTCTTTGTTGCATGCCCACAGGCAGTTCGGAACAGGTCGCTGCTGATTCCAGCGCGACGGTAACTCCAGCCGAGGGAGTCGAGGCAGCTGAGGAAGCAGAAAGCGTTGAGGTGTCCCCTCCGTGGCCTGCTGAACCGGTAGCTGAGACGTCTCAAAGCTGGGCCGATCTGTCTGAGGTACAAGCGCCCGTGCCTTCTGGTATTGACTCCATCGTGACAGACTCTGCAGATCTACAACGATCACTGGTAGAGGTTAAGGAGGAGATCCACGAGGCCGAGAGCATCAGTGCGGTAATTTCAGCAATTGGCTTGCCAGAGGAGGTCGCTGACGATCCCGTCGCGACGGAAGAAACTGGGGTTGACACTTCACTTCAAGATCAGTCATTTTTGGAACCACCTTCTGATTTGGGTAACCCAGCGGAAGCTGCTTTCACGGACATTGATCGAGCAAAAGAAGAAGAAGTAGATCCTCAACAAGATTCTTCAACTCTTTTGGAACAAGCCGACGAGATTGACACAACAGATTTTGCAGATCCAGCTGAAGAAGAACAACAACAGGTTGAATCTGCCGATCTTTTAGGTTTAGGTGACGAGGCGGGTCCAGTAGGAGAAGCATCCGTTGCATCCGAACCATCTGCATCCGTGCCTGAGCCTGCGGTCGCTGACACATCCGGTGTCGCGACAGAAGCCAACACTAGTTGCCCCGATCAAATAGTCCCACCACCAACTAGCCCTAATCTTGTTGACCCAGGTGCCGATCCTATCCAAGTAGGACATTCCCCCGCTAGTTCATCAACAGCCCACCGACCAAGGGTTCGATCCAGCAGGGGCGGTGCCACAACCAGGTGGCAAGAAGCAAAGCGAGCTTGGTGGAACGACTTCGAGGCATACCAAAATTGGCTTTACCATAACTCCGGAGGGGATATTGTAGGTGGCTTTTGGTTAAGAAAGATTTCTTACGAATACGCCGACGAAAGCACTCGCTGGTTGATAGCTCTTCATTCAAGACTTGTTGAGGAGTTCCCAACATCACAGTGTTTAGCTTTGGCCTATCAAATCCTCATCCCATACAAAGAGTGGGCACACATCTACGGTTTGGACAGGCGCAGAGGTATTTCACACGGTGAACAAGTGATAAACTCTGGTGAGCTACCCCCTAAAAGGATCATCAATCAACGCATCTTAGGGGCAGAGCACCCGCGCCCAGAAGAGTGGGATAGGTATTATAGATACATAGGCCCACAGCAGCAACCCCGTCCAAAGGTGGTTAGGCCTGCTGCCGCAACACCCGTTGCTGGCGCGGCAAGTGGAAGCGCAGATCCAACTCCGGTCCAGCAAGGACCCAAAGAGCCTGGGCACCCACCGCCGAACTGGCAACCTTCTTTGAGAAGGCCACCTGAGCCAGCAGTGCCACCGCGTCCAAGGGTTACTGTCTCTGTCCATCCAGTCCCACAAGCCCCAAAGTCAGATTCTCAAGGGGTCGCTGCCTTTGGGCGCGACGTAGCACCAGTCCCAGTTGCTAGCCCTGCTAAGCCACCAGCTAAAGCTAGGCCTAAAGCTCCTGATTCTAGTGCCACAACCCTTGCAGATAGAATTCAAGGTTTGCCACCTCCACCTAATAACATTCCCCCTAGTCCGACCCTTCATAAACAACCACCTTTACCACCACCACCATCTCATCCGCCGCCAACTGCACAGGAGCTCGCTGCCCGCAGTTCCCGACCAGCAGAGGCGCGAGAAGAGACTGCTCCGGAGGATCCCAACGATCCACCGCCTGAAGAGGAGCAGTGGGTGGAGGAAGAGGAGGAAGAGGAGGTTTTTGAGGAGGACGAAGTGGTTGAAGTTGAGGTTGAGGCCGAAGCTGAACCCGAATTCCCTGACTTCACAACAACAGAGCACGGCCGTGAGGTTTCCACGCGCCGTCGTAGGCCTAAAAGAACTAGGTCCAATCCGCCATTGCCTGTCAATCTAGTCCCAAGGGAAACCCGTGAACGAATTGAACTTAATCAAGAACTTTATAGAGCCCGAGCCATAACCGGTGTTTCTAGAAGACCTCTTGCTTTAAGACCCCAAGTGCACGGTTACCCCGAAATTAGAATTGACTCCGCTGGCACCTGGGCTAGGGTCGCTGATCCTCCGATCGCGTACGCGCCGCAGACTTTGCCGTTTATTGTTCCTCACGCCGAGGCACCAGAGCTTGGGGTCAACCCACACGAGCTTCCCGACTCGTTGTGGCGTGATCCTGCACTTAGATCCCATCGGACTGTTCTTGGTTCAAGTAATTTAGACCCCAATAGTGTTTATAATCTTGACACCAATAACCCCGGTACCGAATCTGAGGGCTCTGAAACAGCTGAGACTCGAACCGCCAGGTTTGTTTCATCAGGTCAGGCATTTGTCGGCCAGCAAGAACCGTTCGACGCTGGCTTCGCTGAGCGCACCCCTGCCCGTCCAATTGAGTCTCCACCAAAGAGACAGCGTCCTAACATAAGAACCTCCCGAATCCAACGTGATAAGCCGGCACAGCCCAGAAAAGATCCAGTTTCTGCTGCACCAACACCACCTGCAGCCCCTACAGTACCATCTTTGACTGTTCCCCCATTAAGCAGTTCTAGTAGTTCAGCTTATCCTCCCTGGAGGCAGTCCTTGCAAAGTGCTGGAACTGGGGTCGCTGACACAGCCCGTGTCGCGACAGAGACTGCATCAGAGCCAGCCGGCTCTCCCGTTGCGCGATCCAGATCAAGAGCACCCTCAGCCGAAACTGCGCCCGCAGTTGCTGCCAGAACATCAAGGGGAAGGGAAGTACCAATTTCAAATAAGATTTCATCTAAGTCTCGCAAAAGAGCTAGTTCCGTTCCTGTGCCAATCCGTGCAAAGGGGGCTGCTGTCCCCGACACGCCCCAAAGGCCAGAACCGTTGCCACCAGCTCCAGAGAAAAAGAAGAATCTGCCTTGGAAACATCCACCTGTGTCAATTGCACCTGTGGCACCTGCTGCACCCGCTGCACCTGTGGTAATTCCCCCAAGACCTAATAGGCCAGTTCCCCCTAATCCAGCTAATCTTAAGCCCGTAAAACCTCCTCCGCCAGGAATCGAGAGGGCAAGACCTGCTGGCCAATCGTCCCGAGATCTTCCTCCACTTGATCCCGAAGGACAGCAGCAGCCGCATCAAGAGCAAAGCTCAGGTTCTGGCCTTGCACCCCACGTCCGTGGGCGGCCTTTACCTGACCCAACACCAGATCGGCCAGAGGGGGTCGCTGGCTCTGTGCCGCGACATTACCAGCACCAACCCAACTTAGTCTCTAAGGTAGTCCACGTTAATACATCCAACGTAGTTGTTTGTATCGACTGGCACGATACCATTGACCAGGCTCTCAACCCCGTAGGTGAATTGTCTTCCCATTTAGTTGATAAGCTTCGGTCATTGACTAGGATTGCTGGTAATCAAATCGAGTTCCACATTGTCTCATACGCCGGCCAGTCCAAGATTGAAAGCACCAAGGCCGGTGCTGAGCACGTGATTAGCCAGCTGATCGCAGAAGGTTTGCCGTTTAGAGAAGTGCACCTGGCACGCTATCCTTGCGGTAGGCAGGGCAAATCCTCGATCATCTCCGCTCTTCAGGCACATTGTCTCATCGACGACCGTTCTGACATCCTGAACGAGTGCAGGCAACTCGGCATCAAAACCATCCGCTCAGAGGGGCGTTCAGACAGGGAACTCTGCTGGATTGCAGAGGTAGAGGACTGGATCCGGCACGAGGGCATCAGTTACATCCTGCACGCCCGCCGTCCAGTTCCCCTTAGGGCCAATCAATTTTACCCCAACTCTGGGGGCCAGGACGATCGATCACTTTGGTAGACCCTGGCACAAGTCCAGCGGTTCTACAGCATCCGATAGGCTTTCAACGCCGAGGTAGCTGAGCTTGCTCGCTACGTTCGTCGGTCTGTCCTTGTCGTTTGCCAAGTGTCCATTGTCCAATTGCCTTTTGCCTTTTGTTTTTAGTTCAGTGTTGTTTTGCGGTCAGAGCTAGGGTCATTACCGCTAGCGAAGCCGTATCGCATCCGAACTTCAACCCAATTTGAATTAATTTCAATTGCACTTTATTATCTTAATATCCAACTTGCGAAGACATTGTTGGTTGAGGTAGTATTGTGCTGCATTGGTCTTTTGTCCCATCACTGCAAACTTTTGCTTGGGACGCTGAGCAAAGCTCGCGTTGGATCACATCGTTGCAGTTGAGCGCAAAAGTTCAGCCGAGTTTGGGTCAAGATGTCAGGTATTTCTCCCCCTTCTGATCCTAGTTCATCTAACAGTAGGTCAAGGAGTAGTCCTGAAACTTCTAATCCAAATGCAACAAGGGTCCCGGCGGTTGTTACCTCCCTGGTTCCACGAAGAATCCAGTTGCCTTCAACTAGGGATGCCATGCGTGTTGATGAGTCATCTGATACTAGTGTGGAAGCATCTCAACAAAATAGATTTAGGCAAAGGGGTCCCCATGGTCCAAACCCAAGCAATAGTCCTGATGAAGATAATCCTGTAGACCTTAGTGCAACCCAAGCCACTTTCCTTGCGGGTGCTGCTGTAACCCAAGCGCACCATGCCGCCACTATCGCAGACCATGCTAGTAATGTTGCCATCCAATCCCAATTAGAAGCCTTCCAAGCTAGACAAGTCATCGCACAGCAGCAATCCGACTTTGGTCAGGTCGCTGCAGAAATGCGCGACGCCGCAGCACGAGCCATCCTGCACAACCAGGAGGAAGCTCACGCCGCTCTGGCTGAGAGGGACAGGGGTTCGGAGTTGTTTGAGCATAACCTCACCCAACAAGCCCAACAATTTGTTTTTGGGGCTAGGCAGCAAGCTCAGCAGGAAGTCTTAGAGAGTCAAGCGGTTTTGCAACGGGAAGCCCAACAATTTGTGGAATCTAATGTTAGACCACTTCAACAACAAATCAATTTGGGTAACCAACAATTGGCCACTCGGGAAGTTGAAATAACTGAAAGGGATACTAGGATTGCTCTCCTGGAGCATGAGCTGGCAGAAGCCAGACGCCAAAACAACTTGGCTGTAGCATCCCCGGTTCCAGTTTCCCCCATTTCAGGTTCTGCCCTCATGGACTTACTTGCGGATCTTCCCCAAGGAAATATAAGTCAAAGGGTAATTCCTGAAGATGAGCAAACTATGGAAAACTTCAATTTATTTGAGGGTTATGTTCCAGCTCCAGCTCAAACACCAGATGTTCGTGCTAGGCCTTTTGGTTCCCCACAAAATACTCCAGTTCCCCTGCAAGAGGTTGCAAATCCAATGGTTGTAGAGGCAACTACTTGGGCCACCCCCAGGGTTTCTGTTGGTCAATCATCCCATGAAGTAGCACCAAATGTTGTTCCGACCATGCCTCAATCTTTTCACCCTCCGGGTGCCACACCCGTGACTGTTATGGCGAACCCCCAACCTGCGGAGTTGGCAGTTGCCAACTTGTCCATGCCAACAAATGCCATGGTACCTAGCGCTAATGTTGCAAGTGGTTCGAATCCAACAGAATCAGCTTTAGTCCATCAACTTTTAGCTGAAGTGAGTAGATTGACCAATGCATTGCAATCGCAACAGCAGCAACTTCAACAGATGCAACAACAACAATCTCAGCAGCTTACTGCCCCTGCACCCCTGCCGATAGCACCTCCGTGCACGCCCCCAAAGGGCGCTGCTGCTAGCGCACCGGGCTTAGGTCCAACCAATGCTAGTGCTGCGGGCACTCCCTGTGCAAACTCTCGTTTTGGGTCCATAGGTCGTGCACCTCCACCGCAGCAGGTGTTGCCGCCAGGGTTGCCGCCACTTCCGTTGGCGCAACAGGGTTTAGTTGTTGACAATACCACATCTTATCACCATATTGGTTCTGCTAATAGATCAGTTGATTCAGGTAGCTCAGAGTCCTCCTCGGATTCTGGTGAGTTTCACTCAGTGCGTGCCCCATTAGTCCTTACTGAATGTAGGATTTGTGGTGACCTCCATGAAGAGATCGAATGCCCGCATCTTACCATGAACCAACCCTATTTAGCCCCACAGCCACCTGCTGTTAACTACGCGGATGATGAAGAAGATACCATTAGGGTAAAATCCTTAGTTGACATGGTTTTTCCGAATCCACCAGAGAACGCAGGTCAAGCCCGTGGATATATCAATCAGGTGTTGATGTCAATAGGCAAACTCCAAAAGACCCCCGGTAATGAAGTTTACCAATGGGCCCAAGAGTGCCTAACCAATGATGAAACTGTTCTTCAAGCCGATCCTAGGTACCCCCGCACTGATCGAGAGATCGCTTCTAGGCTCATAAAGACCTGTAAGCGCGGTAGGTTTGGTCTTGTTTTTCAGCAAATGGTAGAAGCAGAGCGCGCAGCTAGTGGTGCAATGCCTTGCGGGCGCGCGATGTTGCGTAAAATATTCAAACATTTTCAACTCGAGCGTGACCGCATCGGCATGCTTGGCGAGCGAAATCTGTTATCCCTTAGGGTCGCTGGTAACACGGTAGCTGACTTAGAGGCCTTTAGGGATAAGTATATTTACGTGATGTCTACCATTCCCTTAGAGGATTTACCGCGACAACAAACGCTGTTTAACCATCTCATCGACGAACTAGAGCGCAATGCCGTGATCGCCCCAAAAGTTGTTAAAGCTAGGGAAGCCCGACTAGATAGCCATCGTCGCACCACAGACTGGTTATGGTCTAAGGTTGAACTTGCCATCCAACTTGATCAGCAGAAGCGTAATCGCGCCGAGTTTGATAAGCAGCTGAAGTTGAAGCCTGCTGCTGGCTATGCTGGCACGCAACAAACCCCCGATGATAAAATCGCTGGTGCCCCTGCACCAACCCCTAATCCCAAAGCTAAGGCCACGCCTAAGAGCCAGGGTTCAGGGGGGGGTAATCCTCAACCAAAGAAAACCCCTAAGAAGGAGGACGTGAAGGCAGCTCCTGCCCCAAAAGCGAAGCCTAAGGCCAAGCCATCCGGTCCAAAGCCGCCTCCGCCCAACCGAAAGGGCAACACGACCCCGCGTGGGGAAGAAGCCAAGAAGGTAGCAAACATGAGCGCTTCCGAAAAGGCCAAAACCCCTTGCATGTTCTATGCGTACAATGCATGCAAAGCTAAGTCGTGCGCGTTCCTCCACTCAGACACCAACAAGTATAAGGGACCTCCTCCTAGAGCACTTGGTAAAAGCGGTAAAGCCCCTGCCAAAGCTGCTGCTAGTATGGCAACTGTCATAATCCCAGAGGTCGCTGCCGATGGCGCGACTAATAATCCTGACCCCATCAATGCCATGCCAATGAAGGCCTCCAAATCCATCCCTTGGCTTTGGGACACGGCCGCAGGTCGACACTTGATTGGACGCCAAGCCCTCACACCAGCCATGAAGGAGCACTTGCAGCAATCACCCAATCCTGTTGCTTTTGCTACCGGAGGTGGCAGCCAGCCTGGCCAAGAGTCACTAGCCTTTAATGGAAGTAAGATTCTTGAAGGTGAAGAGGTCTATGTCCTTAAAGAATGTCCTCCCGCACAAAGCATTGGTAAGACTGTCATAGATAAGGGTTACATGTTTGTCTGGGATCCTAGAGAGAATGTCCCCTACTTGATAGCTCCAGAAAATATCAACAGGTGTAGGATGAAAGTTCCCCGGAACGCTAGAATCTGTGCATCTAGGGTAGTTGAATATGTTCCCCAGTATGATGAAGAGTTGACCCCACGTCATTTTGTGCCCAGCGAGCACCTTGCTCCTGTGTCAACTGCCGTGCCAGCTCCACCTGTGGAAACTGATGCTCCCGCTGATGATGAAGAAGATCCTAATGACCCTGGCTATGCCCCTAGCTTTGGTGGTAGTGACCTTCCTAGTCCTTCAGAATTAGATGAAATTCTAGATCCCGAGCCTGTTGAGGACGCTGCTGGGCCCCCTAGCGCGTCGGAGCCTAAACACCCAATGGATGATAAGCTTTTGGTAGAGCTAGGTGATGGTGAGCCGCCTAAGGATGAAGTTCTAAAGCAGCAAGCCACTAGCCCTGAACATTTGCGTACCCATTTTCCCAAAAATCCCTACTGTCCTTTGTGCCATATAGCAAAAGATACCGCCATGAGGGTTTCACATGTCAAAGATGGCAAAGCCGATGATTTTGTTGATCCCCCAAAGCAGCCGCTGGAACAGCTTGCTACTGATGACGTTATCTTAGCTAAAGGGTCCGAACACTTGGGTGTAGGTATAGGGGGAATAAGGTCGCATCATGTCATCCGCGATGCGTACTCTGGTGCGCGTGTTGCATACCCATTGTCTAAACGTACTGCTGACGCGCATGCTCGCAACTTTAGGCATTTCTTAGGATTGCGTGGATCAGAGCTCACCACCCGAACGTTCATCAAAATGGACGAAGCAGGCGAGCTTGAGCAGGCGGCACATGCCGTAGGCATGGTTCCAGAAACCTCGTTGCCGAACAGATGGCCCCACAATGCCATCCTCGAGAGAGATGTTCGAGAGGAGAAAGAATGTTGCCGCACTATTCACCTCCAATCTGGCCTTCCCTATGAGTATCACACATATAGCTATCCATATGCTTGCCTTTCAATGTCATTCGACAAGCCTTCAATAGCTGACCCCGACAAAACCCAATGGGAGTCGCTTACTAGGAATAAGTTTGATGGCATGAGGTTATGCTTTGGTCAGTTAGTGTATTACCGTAGGAAGTCACCCACCAAAAGGACTTTGGAGCCCAACATGTCACCTGGTCTATTTTTGGGTTGGAGGATTGATCCCGGTTTCCGATATAGAAATATCTTAAGGGTGTTAGATTACCAAGAGTATCGCACTAGAGGTGGGAATTCAGCCGTTGATGTTCCAGAAGCAGAAATCTTTGTCCCTGAAGGTGATCCTGTTTTTCCAGTAGGTTTTTCACGCCACCAAGCTCTCATCAGGGGGGATAACCCAGATGATCTTAAGTTGCCTGAATATGCCTTAAAGGATGTGCCCTTCCCCAAGGAGGGCGGAATAGCCTCACCCTCTACACCAGGTCTCAAAAGTCGTTCTGTTTATATAACCGTAGACCGTATCCTTAAGTGGAAAGAGACCCCTGGTTGCAAAGGCTGCACTGGCCATTCGCGCGTGCACACTGATGAGTGCAGAGCCCGCTTCGCAATGTTGGTTGAAAAAGAAAAAGAAGCCGAAAAAGAAAAGAAAGCTCCACCTCCCACAAGTGAGACAGAAGCAGAAGACAAGGATGATGAAGCACATGGCATCATCTTCCAGGGTGAGGATCTGCCTGATCCCGATCCGATACCATCTCACCTCTCCGCAGAGGACAGAGCACTGGTTGAGGAAATCTTCATAAGAGGTGAGGTACCAGGGTCATCCGAACCCAGCGCTCCAGCCGAGCCTGCTGTTTCTGTTTCTGGTGTAGCTATTCTTCCCCAAGTTGCCAATCGATGTTCCGACCTATGTCAAAAGTCGCTGCCTGTTTTTGGTTGCCCCGCTGTAGGTAAGCCAACTAACCGCGATAATCGTAGGAGCCGGAAAGCTGCCAAGAAAGCTTCCAGACCCAATGCCAAGTCAACCATGTTTGAATTTGCTTGTTCTGAGGACTCCCAGATGGGTTTTACTCACCAAGAATATGGCATTAATCATGTTAGACTTTGTAAGGATAGGATAGACCTGGGAGATGAGTCACAATGTGAGCAACTAGACTATCAGATAGATGAAGCCGCTAAGGTTGCACCTCCACATATGTGGGCCTCTATCCCTTGCACATCCGGATCCCCTTGGCAGTACATCAATAGGAAGAGGGGTGGTGCCGCATTCATTAGGAAGCTTGCCCACCAGGTCAAAGAGTCCAAACGGTTGTTTAAGAGTTTTTCCAAACGCGCTGAAAGGGTTCTCAATCATGGTGGTACTGTAACGTTTGAATGGCCAAGACCTTGCTCTGGCTGGAAAAGGCCTGACGTTGTAGCATTCTTTGAGAAGCATCCCCAGTTTATGACCGTTGGTTTTGAAGGGTGTACCGTAGGTTTAACCGACAGAAATGGTTATCCCATCAAAAAGCCATGGAAACTCAAGACCACTTCTCCCCGAATTGTAGAGGCGTTTCAAGATATGCGGTGCCGATGCCAGCAACCTCATTCCAGATGTGAGGGAGCTGAGACCACTCGCTCCGCAATGTATCCGCCCCAAATGACTAATTTAATTGCGCAAGCTTTGTATCCCTCAAAATGTGCCCAGCAGTCCGTTCCTGCTATGCCTTGCCGACCGGCAACTAGCGAGCCTCAACCCCATAGGGAAATTGAGCAGCACCTTAAGCATGTATCCCCATTAGCTGGTTTTGAAGATTTAGCCCTAGCTGTTGAATCAGACCCCACTGCTAATAGGTTGGTTACAGAACTTCTTGACCATGAACAATTGATCGCCCAAGCCTTCCACCTGGAAGACCCTAAGGCGCCAACGCCTGAGATCAAAGCAATGGTCACTAAGCTCTTATCCCGTGCAGAGATGCTGTCCAATCCCAAGGCCCTCGAGGCAATCCGCGCCGAAGCCGATGGTTTGGTTAAGGCTGGTACTTGGGATCTTAGCTCGGTCCGCGAGAAGGAAGATGTACGCAAAGAAGCTAAGGCTTCGGGTGTGTCAGTGCACTTTGGTCAGCTCATGACCATCGCGTCCATTAAATTCTACGAGCTTGCAGACCACCTTCACAAAATGAAGGGGCGCATTGTGTACAGAGGAGACTGCGCAAAGGACGAACATGGTGCAGCCGCGGTTTACCAAGAACTCGGCGCAAATCCCACCTCCGTCCAAGGGCTAAACGCCTGCCTGGCGTATGGGTCGCTGCCGGGTAACCGCGCGACGGCTGCAGATGCAGTCAAAGCTTACGTCCAAGCACTGTTATCTTCCAAATACAAAACCTGGATTGAGCTTCCCCCGGAGCTCCGCCCTAAGTATTGGAAACAACAGTTTGTTAAGCCCGTAGTCCTCTTAATTAAAGCCTTATACGGTCATCCTGATGCCGGAGGCCTGTGGGAACAACACCTGAAAGTCATCATCAAGAACCTTGGTGGACAGGAAGTTCCAGAATACCCAGGAAACTTTTACTTCCCAGATACAAAGTTACTTCTGTCAACTTATGTAGACGATTTAACTCTAGCTGGCCCCGCCGACCAGCATGATGCATTCTGGAGTAAGTTAACTTCTGTGGTAGACATTGAACCCCCAGAGCCCATCTATAGGATTCTTGGACGCAACCATGTTGTTACCCCACTATCCAAGACCGAAGGTCATGAAAAATGTGCAGCCTTCCAAGCCCAAGATGGCATGGTTTTTGATATGGCAGACTACGCTCAGCAGACCGTAGATTTGTATAAATCAATAACTGGTGTCACCAAACTCAAGCATGCCGCCACGCCATTTCCACCTGAGGGATCCATCACCATTGAAGATGATGAAACTAAAGGGGAACTAGCTCCAAATGCATGTAAGATTTTGATGAAAGCCCTTTGGTTAGGTAGACTTGCACGTCCCGACATCATCAAGCCTATCAATGATCTGGCCACAAAGGTCCAGTCGTGGTCCAGGGGGGATGATAAGAAGGTCCTAAGATTAATCCAGTACATAGCCTCAACACCACACTACAGGTTAGTAGGTACCATTCAGGACAAGCCTGAAGACCTAGAGCTCAGACTGTTTGTCGATGCCGACTTCGCCGGCGACAGATCAACTGCACGCTCAACCTCCGGTGGCTTTTTGGTTTTAACTGGCCCTAGTTCCTTCTTCCCACTTGCATGGATTAGCAAGCGCCAAACATCCACTTCTAGATCGACCACGGAAAGCGAGGTTGTTAGTTTAGCCCATTCGCTTTATCAAGAAGGCTTGCCTGCCTTACAGTTATGGGAGCTGTTGCTTGCACGCTCCGTAACCCTTAAGGTCCACGAAGATAACCAAGCAACAATCCTAGTTGTGAAGAAAGGATATAGTCCCAAGCTTCGCCATATAACTAGAACACACAAAGTTAATTTGTCTTGCCTGTCTGAAGTCTTCAGAGATGACTCTGCCGAGATAGAGTACACCCACACCGATGACCAGGCGGCAGACATATTCACCAAGGCATTGCCTCCACACAAATGGGCAGCAGCACTAATCCTTCTAGGAATACGTACTGACCTTCCCTTAGACCTTAAATCCAAAGCCTAGGTCGCTGTGAACGTCCGTTCACGCGACAGTAGTTGCTTAGGATACTGCCAATGCGCAGTGCGTGTGGAACAGGCGAGGGGGGAGTTGAAATATATCGACCCCTGAGCCCCACTATGTATAGCATAGGTAGTAGGTCATATGTAGAGCACTGCCGTAGCTATGAGTCCAACTAATTCAAAGTAGATATCCCCGATATGTACAGTCATAGCACTACCTATGTAGAAGCGTTACAT
>OFHR01000097.1_pt1 | contig 12711 bp, 3 predicted proteins | sample 1522041 | NCBI WGS metagenome assembly OFHR01 (sample SAMN04272335, study PRJEB24112) | coral metagenome | biome: Coral reef; feature: Shallow seawater; material: Coral tissue | host: Coral | place: China: South China Sea | collected 2014
CAAAGATTAAATGTAATATATCCTGCATGTAGAAAGCAGAAAAGTATGCTGATCGGATTTACAGACTCTAGCCGGAGGCAATTATTCAAGAGTTGTAAACCTGATATATCCTCTTAGTGGAATACAACATGAATTCTTTACAAAGCAGCTCATTTTAGAAGCTTACAGCTACAGAGGGATGCAGGTGTCTTGTCGAAGCGTGAGAATATTCTACAAATCCCAACAACTAGAAAAAATGTCATTTTCTTCGCCTCTCATCAATTAACTTTACCATAATATCTCTTCACCACCGCAATACATTTTTAATCAAAAAGGCCTAAAATCGTAAACGAGGGGCTATAAATCGGATGAACGTTTTCTAACACTGAATGCGTAGCAAAGCTACTTGAATAACCTAAAATCACTGTCCTTTACTATGTATTATAAATACCGTATCATGACTACAGTGGCTTTTAAGCTCTCTCACGTCGATCAGTTTTGTTTTGCTCTACTGTCAAGTCAAAGTAACGCTTTCAACTAAACCACCAAATTGTCACTTATGTGACGGCCAAAAAACTAACTGAAGAACAATCAATCAAAGAGAACACATATCATCGGCAGCTCAGGTATTGAAACAGTCATCTACTTGCGGACCTGCCATGAAACCTAAGCCTTGAATCGTGCCTCCTTCCATGATAACGAGATCGTTAGACCTATCAGGTCCTATTAAACATGGTTTTGTTTGAAGCTAAACGAGTGTTCCTCGGTGTGTTTTAAGGTATATTCACAGTGGCCTTTATCATACCATGCAAAGTGATCATCAATATGATCCAACTTCTAATTTTGGAAGGTCAAAAGAGAAATGAATCAATTTTTTTAAAAAAAGCAAGACCGTCTAGGGGTAAGAGCATAAAATGTGCTGTCATTCAGTTTTTTTATTACTAAGGCATATATCTTACCACCTATTATCCAAACTTACTGAAGAGATGAGTTGAGGAGAAGCCTAATAAAGTAATAAATGTCCACTGCATGTGCTGAACTTAAATAGCGAATATAACCTTTCTTTTCATCACAGTAAATTACCTCTTTGGCAAATGTCTGAGGGCTGGTAGCTTATGGTAGAGCCGTTGAAAGCTCAAATAGTTCATAAACGGTATTGTATTGTAAATAAGCGACTTTGTTACAAACTGATTCCGGCAAAAGAAAGTTCTGTATTAGTCAGCGATACCTTACATTACTGTGTTCGCTGTTCCAAATTCCTAAGTTTGTACATCGTTTGAACGTATTCTGCTCAATTTGTCTCTGTTTCGGATTAATTTGTCGACTAGAGGCGAATTATTTACATTGTCACAAAGTTAAATTCTTACCTTATCCCAATCTAGTTTTCCCGGTTGCTGTTTTCTTGTGAAGTTCACCATTAAAGTAGTAATCCATTCGCTCACCAATGTTAATCGCTTCAGCTATTTATTGATGGTGCTACAAAGATCTAAATCTCGTAACTCAATAACCGGATTTCATTACAGTTTCACAGTTTCGTATGGATTGCTCGGGTAGTGTTGTCATAGCTCCAATAATTTGTCGTTGACGTCTGCATCCAATTTTAGAAGTATGTCCGCAATGCGTACAGGTGGAAGCCACTCAGGCAAAATTTTACTTTTCAGATGACTAACAGCACTTCAAGTATAGTTCTATCTGTCATCAGTCCTACGTCACTACGGAGTACCATGAGAAGCACGCGCGCTAGCTTATTGAGCCATTGTACGCTCGCTTTTCTGAGCCAACCCAACGGAGACCAAGTGTCGTGAGTATTTTACTTCTGAAAAGCAACCACTAACTGTTGATTCTTAATTTTCTTTTCCCTTTAGTAGTTACATTATGTCAGCCGAAAACGGTGAACCTGGCGTTAGCCACCTAACTGGTGCCTCAAACAGCCAACCTGGCAATAATTCTCAACCTGAGATTGTTCGCCCTGCTGAAGCAGGTCTATCTAGCCAACCTGGCGAAAGCCTCGCGAAAACGCTTTCAGATATCAACGTGAATATGGGCACCATGGCCTCTTTATTACAAACGATTGTGGCACGCCAAGACCCAAAGCCGCAAAAGAAACGGCGCCATAGCTTCCACGACCTTTCAAGCGCCGACTCCGAGTCCGAAGCCACCGACCACGAGGCGGCTAGCAAACGAAGGCGCGAGGAAGACGAATTAAGTATCTCGCCCTCGGATGAAGACATCACTGAATTCCTTAAGGAATCAAACTCCAAAGAGGTCGAGGTGGCAGCTAAAACAGCTGAGCCCAACGAAGAAGTCGAGCTTCTCAAATCTCTCGAGGCTGACTTCACTGACGATGAACTTTTTGGCGCCAAAATAAACCAACGCTTGGCCAACATAGCGTCTAAACGGTGGGGCATTACCCTTCCCAACGACAAACTGAAAGCACTGCTAGCTAAACACGCTAGACCAGAAAATTGCCCCGACATCACCACGGTAAGAGTCAACCCAGAAATCTGGGATCAAATGAATAATTTTAGGCGCAAAGCCGACCTGAGAGTCAGTAACATCCAACAAGCCTTACAGAAGGCCACTTTCGGAATGCTAAAGGTATGTGATAAATTAGTGGATCAGCAACCGAGCACAGATAAGGAAACACTGGCCGCTAACATCGACGCCATTGTCCTATTAGGACACGCTGTCGGGGAGCTCTCCCGCTTACGCCGAGAGCAGATTAAACCGGCCCTTAAAGCCGAATTTCATTCGCTTTGCTCCCAGGCAAATGAGTCGACCAGTCGGTCTGACCTTCTTTTTGGGGCAGACCTAGCAAAACAAGTACGTGACGCCAAAGATACTAACAAAATTGGGAAAGACATAGGCGTAGGCAAAACTGGCGCGACACGCTTCTCGCGCCCATACAATTCACATCATGATAAGCGCAGGCCTCAAAAGAACTATGGAAAACACTACAGGCCTGGAGAGAGCAAACCGCCTTTTTTAGGGAAGGGCCAGAAAAAACCCACCTTCCCCAAAAACCGAAGCGAGAGGACATAATACATTCTTTGGAAAACATTAAAAAATCGGTAAGTAACTTCCCATCTTTGGTACGTGACCTTAAGGAATATTTGGAGCATAGATGCACTTATTTTCGAGCTGGTTGCATAACCAAGTCCATTAGCAACTGGCAGATGATTACCTCTGATAAGGAAATTTTGACGTCTGTCAGAGGGGCAACAATTGAGTTTGACACCCGACCGCATAACACTACACGCCCACAATCTGTTTTCTCTGTTGAAGAAAGTGCCATTATTGACAGTGAAATTGCAAAACTGCTGTCTAAAAACATTATTGAAACAACTGATCATACTCCTTATGAGGTGATCTCCAGCATCTTCATTAGACCTAAGAAAGATGGAGGTCACAGACTAATTCTAAACCTCAAGGGACTGAACCAATTTGTCACTTATCACCATTTTAAAATGGAAACACTTCAGTCAATAGTACGATTAGTTGAAAAGAATTGCTACATGGCCTCGCTTGACCTCAAGGATGCTTATTACACGGTTAGTGTGAGCCCCTCGCACAGGAAATACCTACGTTTCATATGGAAAAATGTTCTGTATCAGTTCACGTGCCTGCCTAACGGGTTATCCTCTTGCCCCAGGAAATTCACAAAATTGCTCAAACCGCCGCTTACCGAGTTACACAAAAAGGGACATATATCCTCTAGTTACATTGATGACCTCTATCTCCAAGGGAGAACATACGATCTTTGTGTCTCCAACGTGATTGACACTTTTATTCAATTTGATTCTTTGGGGTTTACAATCCATCCCGACAAGTCTGTATTTATTCCATCCCAACGTCTGGTCCTATTAGGCTTTATTATCGACTCGGTCGCCATGACTATCACACTGACCCCTGAAAAAGCCTTAAAAGTTAAAGAAGCTTGTGGCACTCTTCTGGCACAAGGCCTTCCGACAATACGACAAGTAGCCTGCGTAATAGGAAAAATTATCTCATCTTTCCCTGGGGTCATGTATGGACAACTTTATTATAGAGCTCTTGAGCATACCAAAACCTTAGCCCTCAAAACCGCCAAAGGCGATTTTGACAGTCAGATGACCTTAACCGAAGATTGCAAAAAGGAACTCCAGTGGTGGGTGGACAATATCGTGAGTTCCCATAACGTCATAACCCATGGACAGCCCTCAAACACCCTCACCACCGACGCATCTCAGAATGGTTGGGGGGCAGTTTACAATGACACAAGCACTGGGGGGTTTTGGTCCGATGAGGAAAAATCATATCACATAAACTACCTCGAATTATTAGCAGTGTTCATGGGCCTACAAACCTTTTTTAAAACACATTACAACACCCACCTTCGAATCATGACTGATAACACGACTGCAATAGCAGTCCTGAACCATATGGGGACTAGCCATTCAGATCCTTGCAACCGCCTAGGGAAAGAAATTTGGGAATGGTGCATCGACCGTAACATATGGCTCAGTGCTGCTCACATCCCCGGGGTTCACAATATCAAGGCTGATCTCGAATCGAGACGAACCAATGATAACACGGAATGGATGCTTGATAGGGCCCTCCTAAACAATGCACTGTCGCAACTAAGCTTGCGCCCGAATATAGACCTTTTCGCATCACGACTAAATAATCAATTTCCTCAATATGTATCGTTTAAGCCTGACCCAGGCGCAGTCGCCGTTGATGCGTTTTCACTCAACTTACGCCATCTTAAATTCTATGCTTTTCCCCCATTCAGTGTTATCAACGCATTTCTTCAGCGAGTGCGGGAAGACCAAGCATCGGGAATCCTGATCATGCCCAACTGGCCGACACAAGCTTGGTTTCCCCAAGCCATGCAGATGTGCGTAGAGCCACCGATAACCCTCCATCCAGCCAAACACCTCCTCCAACTACCCGGGAAACCCGAGAAACTACATCCACTTCACAGAACTCTAACACTGCTAGTATGCCACTTGTCCGGGAGCAACTGCAAAAGTTAGGTTTATCCCCTGATACCATAGACATCCTCATGGCCTCTTGGAGAAAATCCACTGGGAAACAGTACACAACCTACCTCTCTCGATGGGTAACTTATTGTAAAAACAAACAACTGGATGTCACCCATGCCACCATTAACGACGGCCTGGATTTTCTCACTTTACTTTACAAACAGGGGGTGGGTTACAGTGCTATCAACACTGCTCGATCTGCCTTGTCCTCGGTTATTACACCAGCGGATAAAACGACTTTTGGAGAACATCCCCTGGTAACCCGGTTCCTCAAAGGAACCTTTGAACTTAGACCATCTCTACCCAGATACTCCACCATATGGGATGTTGGCATTGTTCTTACATATCTCCGATCATTTCCGGCCCTTAACGACTTGACATTAAAACAACTTACGCTGAATGTCACGATGTTACTTGCCCTTGTCACCGCGCAGCGAACTCAAACACTCTCCAAACTGGACACCTCATGTATGCAGGAAACCACGACCGGAATTACATTCACTATACGGGACACCCTGAAAACAACTCGACCTGGCAAACACCTTGCGCCCATTGAAATCCGGCCATTCGCCCCAGACTCCCGTCTTTGCCCGGTAACCTACATCAAACATTACATCAGGAAAACGCATTCACTACGCAGCGACCCACGCCTCCTGATCAGTTACACAAAACCGCACAAGCCTGTCACCAACTCTACTGTGGCTAGATGGATTAGATCTACACTCCAGGACGCTGGTATAGACGTTAGCATATTCTCGGCACATAGTAGTCGAACAGCCTCCACCTCTTACAGCGTCAACGCACAACTTCCTCTAGCGGACATTCTCAAGGCTGGGGGATGGTCGAACGCTCGAACATTCGCTGAACACTATAACAAGCCTATTAGTGGCAACCTCGGTCAAACCCTTTTGAATCATTTTGACTCAGCTACATAGGCTTACTAGACACCGGAAATATAATCTTATCTTTGTTCCATTCACCAATTGTTTCTATTATTATTACATATCTCGGTTGTCGAAATATTTGTCACGCCATTTCTGGCTTGATTCTATTAAAAGTCCATTTCTCGTTGTTTATTGAACGTCCCTTTGCGTCTCCTATTTACGACCACGTACCCCATTTATATTTGGTACGTTGCACGGTCTTGTTGGAGCTCACAAGCTTTGAACTCTCATGGTACTCCGTAGTGACGTAGGACTGATGACAGATAGAATTTTATAATTAAACGAGACTTACCTGTAAGTTGACGTTTGATTTGAATTCTATCTTGTCATCAGTCCGGAACGAAGGAGTAACATGAGAAGCACGCGCGCTAGCTTATTGAGCCATTATTTAAAGAAAAGGCTGGTTGGAGATCACAGGAACGAAGGAGTTGGGATGGGTAACTGCCAAAGGGAGGGCATGTTACTCCTTCGTTCCGGACTGATGACAAGATAGAATTCAAATCAAACGTCAACTTACAGGTAAGTCTCGTTTAATTATAAAATTCTATCTGTCATCAGTCCTACGTCACTACGGAGTACCATGAGAGTTCAAAGCTTGTGAGCTCCAACAAGACCGTGCAACGTACCAAATATAAATGGGGTACGTGGTCGTAAATAGGAGACGCAAAGGGACGTTCAATAAACAACGAGAAATGGACTTTTAATAGAATCAAGCCAGAAATGGCGTGACAAATATTTCGACAACCGAGATATGTAATAATAATAGAAACAATTGGTGAATGGAACAAAGATAAGATTATATTTCCGGTGTCTAGTAAGCCTATGTAGCTGAGTCAAAATGATTCAAAAGGGTTTGACCGAGGTTGCCACTAATAGGCTTGTTATAGTGTTCAGCGAATGTTCGAGCGTTCGACCATCCCCCAGCCTTGAGAATGTCCGCTAGAGGAAGTTGTGCGTTGACGCTGTAAGAGGTGGAGGCTGTTCGACTACTATGTGCCGAGAATATGCTAACGTCTATACCAGCGTCCTGGAGTGTAGATCTAATCCATCTAGCCACAGTAGAGTTGGTGACAGGCTTGTGCGGTTTTGTGTAACTGATCAGGAGGCGTGGGTCGCTGCGTAGTGAATGCGTTTTCCTGATGTAATGTTTGATGTAGGTTACCGGGCAAAGACGGGAGTCTGGGGCGAATGGCCGGATTTCAATGGGCGCAAGGTGTTTGCCAGGTCGAGTTGTTTTCAGGGTGTCCCGTATAGTGAATGTAATTCCGGTCGTGGTTTCCTGCATACATGAGGTGTCCAGTTTGGAGAGTGTTTGAGTTCGCTGCGCGGTGACAAGGGCAAGTAACATCGTGACATTCAGCGTAAGTTGTTTTAATGTCAAGTCGTTAAGGGCCGGAAATGATCGGAGATATGTAAGAACAATGCCAACATCCCATATGGTGGAGTATCTGGGTAGAGATGGTCTAAGTTCAAAGGTTCCTTTGAGGAACCGGGTTACCAGGGGATGTTCTCCAAAAGTCGTTTTATCCGCTGGTGTAATAACCGAGGACAAGGCAGATCGAGCAGTGTTGATAGCACTGTAACCCACCCCCTGTTTGTAAAGTAAAGTGAGAAAATCCAGGCCGTCGTTAATGGTGGCATGGGTGACATCCAGTTGTTTGTTTTTACAATAAGTTACCCATCGAGAGAGGTAGGTTGTGTACTGTTTCCCAGTGGATTTTCTCCAAGAGGCCATGAGGATGTCTATGGTATCAGGGGATAAACCTAACTTTTGCAGTTGCTCCCGGACAAGTGGCATACTAGCAGTGTTAGAGTTCTGTGAAGTGGATGTAGTTTCTCGGGTTTCCCGGGTAGTTGGAGGAGGTGTTTGGCTGGATGGAGGGTTATCGGTGGCTCTACGCACATCTGCATGGCTTGGGGAAACCAAGCTTGTGTCGGCCAGTTGGGCATGATCAGGATTCCCGATGCTTGGTCTTCCCGCACTCGCTGAAGAAATGCGTTGATAACACTGAATGGGGGAAAAGCATAGAATTTAAGATGGCGTAAGTTGAGTGAAAACGCATCAACGGCGACTGCGCCTGGGTCAGGCTTAAACGATACATATTGAGGAAATTGATTATTTAGTCGTGATGCGAAAAGGTCTATATTCGGGCGCAAGCTTAGTTGCGACAGTGCATTGTTTAGGAGGGCCCTATCAAGCATCCATTCCGTGTTATCATTGGTTCGTCTCGATTCGAGATCAGCCTTGATATTGTGAACCCCGGGGATGTGAGCAGCACTGAGCCATATGTTACGGTCGATGCACCATTCCCAAATTTCTTTCCCTAGGCGGTTGCAAGGATCTGAATGGCTAGTCCCCATATGGTTCAGGACTGCTATTGCAGTCGTGTTATCAGTCATGATTCGAAGGTGGGTGTTGTAATGTGTTTTAAAAAAGGTTTGTAGGCCCATGAACACTGCTAATAATTCGAGGTAGTTTATGTGATATGATTTTTCCTCATCGGACCAAAACCCCCCAGTGCTTGTGTCATTGTAAACTGCCCCCCAACCATTCTGAGATGCGTCGGTGGTGAGGGTGTTTGAGGGCTGTCCATGGGTTATGACGTTATGGGAACTCACGATATTGTCCACCCACCACTGGAGTTCCTTTTTGCAATCTTCGGTTAAGGTCATCTGACTGTCAAAATCGCCTTTGGCGGTTTTGAGGGCTAAGGTTTTGGTATGCTCAAGAGCTCTATAATAAAGTTGTCCATACATGACCCCAGGGAAAGATGAGATAATTTTTCCTATTACGCAGGCTACTTGTCGTATTGTCGGAAGGCCTTGTGCCAGAAGAGTGCCACAAGCTTCTTTAACTTTTAAGGCTTTTTCAGGGGTCAGTGTGATAGTCATGGCGACCGAGTCGATAATAAAGCCTAATAGGACCAGACGTTGGGATGGAATAAATACAGACTTGTCGGGATGGATTGTAAACCCCAAAGAATCAAATTGAATAAAAGTGTCAATCACGTTGGAGACACAAAGATCGTATGTTCTCCCTTGGAGATAGAGGTCATCAATGTAACTAGAGGATATATGTCCCTTTTTGTGTAACTCGGTAAGCGGCGGTTTGAGCAATTTTGTGAATTTCCTGGGGCAAGAGGATAACCCGTTAGGCAGGCACGTGAACTGATACAGAACATTTTTCCATATGAAACGTAGGTATTTCCTGTGCGAGGGGCTCACACTAACCGTGTAATAAGCATCCTTGAGGTCAAGCGAGGCCATGTAGCAATTCTTTTCAACTAATCGTACTATTGACTGAAGTGTTTCCATTTTAAAATGGTGATAAGTGACAAATTGGTTCAGTCCCTTGAGGTTTAGAATTAGTCTGTGACCTCCATCTTTCTTAGGTCTAATGAAGATGCTGGAGATCACCTCATAAGGAGTATGATCAGTTGTTTCAATAATGTTTTTAGACAGCAGTTTTGCAATTTCACTGTCAATAATGGCACTTTCTTCAACAGAGAAAACAGATTGTGGGCGTGTAGTGTTATGCGGTCGGGTGTCAAACTCAATTGTTGCCCCTCTGACAGACGTCAAAATTTCCTTATCAGAGGTAATCATCTGCCAGTTGCTAATGGACTTGGTTATGCAACCAGCTCGAAAATAAGTGCATCTATGCTCCAAATATTCCTTAAGGTCACGTACCAAAGATGGGAAGTTACTTACCGATTTTTTAATGTTTTCCAAAGAATGTATTATGTCCTCTCGCTTCGGTTTTTGGGGAAGGTGGGTTTTTTCTGGCCCTTCCCTAAAAAAGGCGGTTTGCTCTCTCCAGGCCTGTAGTGTTTTCCATAGTTCTTTTGAGGCCTGCGCTTATCATGATGTGAATTGTATGGGCGCGAGAAGCGTGTCGCGCCAGTTTTGCCTACGCCTATGTCTTTCCCAATTTTGTTAGTATCTTTGGCGTCACGTACTTGTTTTGCTAGGTCTGCCCCAAAAAGAAGGTCAGACCGACTGGTCGACTCATTTGCCTGGGAGCAAAGCGAATGAAATTCGGCTTTAAGGGCCGGTTTAATCTGCTCTCGGCGTAAGCGGGAGAGCTCCCCGACAGCGTGTCCTAATAGGACAATGGCGTCGATGTTAGCGGCCAGTGTTTCCTTATCTGTGCTCGGTTGCTGATCCACTAATTTATCACATACCTTTAGCATTCCGAAAGTGGCCTTCTGTAAGGCTTGTTGGATGTTACTGACTCTCAGGTCGGCTTTGCGCCTAAAATTATTCATTTGATCCCAGATTTCTGGGTTGACTCTTACCGTGGTGATGTCGGGGCAATTTTCTGGTCTAGCGTGTTTAGCTAGCAGTGCTTTCAGTTTGTCGTTGGGAAGGGTAATGCCCCACCGTTTAGACGCTATGTTGGCCAAGCGTTGGTTTATTTTGGCGCCAAAAAGTTCATCGTCAGTGAAGTCAGCCTCGAGAGATTTGAGAAGCTCGACTTCTTCGTTGGGCTCAGCTGTTTTAGCTGCCACCTCGACCTCTTTGGAGTTTGATTCCTTAAGGAATTCAGTGATGTCTTCATCCGAGGGCGAGATACTTAATTCGTCTTCCTCGCGCCTTCGTTTGCTAGCCGCCTCGTGGTCGGTGGCTTCGGACTCGGAGTCGGCGCTTGAAAGGTCGTGGAAGCTATGGCGCCGTTTCTTTTGCGGCTTTGGGTCTTGGCGTGCCACAATCGTTTGTAATAAAGAGGCCATGGTGCCCATATTCACGTTGATATCTGAAAGCGTTTTCGCGAGGCTTTCGCCAGGTTGGCTAGATAGACCTGCTTCAGCAGGGCGAACAATCTCAGGTTGAGAATTATTGCCAGGTTGGCTGTTTGAGGCACCAGTTAGGTGGCTAACGCCAGGTTCACCGTTTTCGGCTGACATAATGTAACTACTAAAGGGAAAAGAAAATTAAGAATCAACAGTTAGTGGTTGCTTTTCAGAAGTAAAATACTCACGACACTTGGTCTCCGTTGGGTTGGCTCAGAAAAGCGAGCGTACAATGGCTCAATAAGCTAGCGCGCGTGCTTCTCATGGTACTCCGTAGTGACGTAGGACTGATGACAGATAGAACTATACTTGAAGTGCTGTTAGTCATCTGAAAAGTAAAATTTTGCCTGAGTGGCTTCCACCTGTACGCATTGCGGACATACTTCTAAAATTGGATGCAGACGTCAACGACAAATTATTGGAGCTATGACAACACTACCCGAGCAATCCATACGAAACTGTGAAACTGTAATGAAATCCGGTTATTGAGTTACGAGATTTAGATCTTTGTAGCACCATCAATAAATAGCTGAAGCGATTAACATTGGTGAGCGAATGGATTACTACTTTAATGGTGAACTTCACAAGAAAACAGCAACCGGGAAAACTAGATTGGGATAAGGTAAGAATTTAACTTTGTGACAATGTAAATAATTCGCCTCTAGTCGACAAATTAATCCGAAACAGAGACAAATTGAGCAGAATACGTTCAAACGATGTACAAACTTAGGAATTTGGAACAGCGAACACAGTAATGTAAGGTATCGCTGACTAATACAGAACTTTCTTTTGCCGGAATCAGTTTGTAACAAAGTCGCTTATTTACAATACAATACCGTTTATGAACTATTTGAGCTTTCAACGGCTCTACCATAAGCTACCAGCCCTCAGACATTTGCCAAAGAGGTAATTTACTGTGATGAAAAGAAAGGTTATATTCGCTATTTAAGTTCAGCACATGCAGTGGACATTTATTACTTTATTAGGCTTCTCCTCAACTCATCTCTTCAGTAAGTTTGGATAATAGGTGGTAAGATATATGCCTTAGTAATAAAAAAACTGAATGACAGCACATTTTATGCTCTTACCCCTAGACGGTCTTGCTTTTTTTAAAAAAATTGATTCATTTCTCTTTTGACCTTCCAAAATTAGAAGTTGGATCATATTGATGATCACTTTGCATGGTATGATAAAGGCCACTGTGAATATACCTTAAAACACACCGAGGAACACTCGTTTAGCTTCAAACAAAACCATGTTTAATAGGACCTGATAGGTCTAACGATCTCGTTATCATGGAAGGAGGCACGATTCAAGGCTTAGGTTTCATGGCAGGTCCGCAAGTAGATGACTGTTTCAATACCTGAGCTGCCGATGATATGTGTTCTCTTTGATTGATTGTTCTTCAGTTAGTTTTTTGGCCGTCACATAAGTGACAATTTGGTGGTTTAGTTGAAAGCGTTACTTTGACTTGACAGTAGAGCAAAACAAAACTGATCGACGTGAGAGAGCTTAAAAGCCACTGTAGTCATGATACGGTATTTATAATACATAGTAAAGGACAGTGATTTTAGGTTATTCAAGTAGCTTTGCTACGCATTCAGTGTTAGAAAACGTTCATCCGATTTATAGCCCCTCGTTTACGATTTTAGGCCTTTTTGATTAAAAATGTATTGCGGTGGTGAAGAGATATTATGGTAAAGTTAATTGATGAGAGGCGAAGAAAATGACATTTTTTCTAGTTGTTGGGATTTGTAGAATATTCTCACGCTTCGACAAGACACCTGCATCCCTCTGTAGCTGTAAGCTTCTAAAATGAGCTGCTTTGTAAAGAATTCATGTTGTATTCCACTAAGAGGATATATCAGGTTTACAACTCTTGAATAATTGCCTCCGGCTAGAGTCTGTAAATCCGATCAGCATACTTTTCTGCTTTCTACATGCAGGATATATTACATTTAATCTTTG
>OFHR01000098.1_pt1 | contig 12706 bp, 13 predicted proteins | sample 1522041 | NCBI WGS metagenome assembly OFHR01 (sample SAMN04272335, study PRJEB24112) | coral metagenome | biome: Coral reef; feature: Shallow seawater; material: Coral tissue | host: Coral | place: China: South China Sea | collected 2014
TGATACACTTGTTATTTGGGCAAACCGTATTATTGTCTTGCAAGCAAAATCAAAACGTCTGACCTTGGAGGCAAGAAAAGGTAATGACCAGGTTATTCGAGATGACTTCAAGAAAGCTGTTCAGACTGCTTACGATCAAGGGGTTCTGTGCGCCAAGAGCCTTCTGGACAATCGATACAAGTTTATCACAGAAAATGGTTATAAGGTAGTGCTACCGCCTCATATCAAAGAGATATATCTTTTCTGTATCGTCAGTGATCACTATCCCGGACTGAGTTTTCAGGTGCAGCAGTTTTTACAGACACAAGCAATTGATCGGTTACAGGGTCCCCTGATAATGGATATCTTCGCTCTTGATACGATAACCGAAATGTTGCAGTCACCCCTTCAGTTTCTCAGCTACATCAACCGTCGCGCCAACTTCGACCAGCAGCTTATAGCATCGCAAGAACTGACTATTCTCGGATTTCACCTCACGAAGAATCTTTGGGTGGAACCCAACATGAAGCGTTTGGTTCTTGGAGATGATTTCACGAGAGGACTTGACATCGCGATGATGGTACGGCGCACCGGCATTCAAGGAACTGCGATACCTGAGGGTGTTCTGACTCGTTTTGGAAATACAATAGTTGGCCGCATAGTTAAAGAGATCGAAGCTCGACCAGACCCTGCAACTGTTGATGTAGGATTTCTCCTTTTAGGGATGAGCGAACAGATGGTCATGGAGGCGAGTCTTGTTATTGACAGAATGGCAGCACGTGTACGTGCTGATGGTCAAATACACGATGCTTCTTTTGCCTTCAAGGAAGGCTGTTTTGGTATTACTTTCCATTGCACAGATGAACCGGTACATGTGGCAGAAGCGCGCCTTGAATCTTACTGTAACCGCCACAAGTATAAGGAGAAGGCTAAAGAATGGGTTGGTCTTTGTCTGAGTTCGAAGGAGCCGGATGTAAGATTTGGAATATCTCTGAACTATCCATGGGTTCATGACCCAACAATGGATAAAAACACTCGCGACATGCCTGTTCCTAGGCAAACAGACAAGGCTATTCAAGAATTACTCGAGAGGCGCAATCGGCAAAGAAAAATTGGGCGCAACGATCCATGTCCATGTGGTAGTGGTCTCAAGTACAAGAAGTGCTGCCGCAATTGATTAATAACAAATGGTCGTTGTGTCAACCTGCATAATAAAGAAACCGGTTAAGACACCGACATATTTTATCCGATGTTCACGATATCAGTCCTCTTCTGACAACGCTCTTTGTACGGCTTCAGGTTCCCGAGAAATAACCCGCAACAGTATCCGTGCAGAACGGTCGGGCATGCGTCGTTTTTGTTCCCAGTCCTGAACTGTGCGGATATCAAAACCAAAGCGACAAGAGAATTCTGATTGTGTCAGCCCCAGAGCTATACGGATTGACTTGACATCAATCTCCTCGGGTACATGGACAATAAAACCCTCACTCGTTTCACCCCGCGCGTAGGCAAGCACCTGCTTTGCTGATTTGATCAGCTTACTTCCTGCTTTTGACATTGCGTTTAACTCCTTCTCGATATGTTTCTGCCAACGCTCCTAATATCTGTTTCAGTTCATTTCTTTCTGCTTGTGACAGATTGGCTTTTTCACCTTTCGAAAAGATTGAGAGTAGAAATACCGGAATGTCTTTTCCAGCATAAAAAGTAACAACCCTGTAGCCGCCGCTTTTTCCTTTACCCCGCCCGGCGAAGCGAATCTTGCGTGCACCGCCAGTTCCTTTCATTTCAACTCCAGCATCTGGAAAATGAGCAACATAATCGACGATGAACCGCCGCTCATCGTCTTTTAAGCCGAGAGCTTTGACATCGGCAAGATAATCCGGAGTTTCGATGACAACCTGCATAACGTTAATATACGGCTTTGCCGTACACAACAAAAGACATCAACGAACATGAAGAAGTATAAAAGCATTGGCTTCAGAGCCTAGTGTGACTGCTCAAACAACATTAGCCATTTTTTGCCCTTTGCCTTCTCAGTTTTGACTTTCCCCTCGTCCTCACTCGTCAACCTCTTCCCATCCCGTAACCATGGCTTTGATGTTGGAGGTGAGAGTATGGCCGGTGGTGGTCATGTAGACATGCATGATGACGAAGCCGATCAGCATGTAAGCGAGCAGGGTATGAATAACCGCAATGGGCTCGATCCAATCGGGGTTCATCCCGAGGGCGACAAGCTCGTTGAAGTAGAAGTAGGCGAACCCGAACAGAATCTGTAACGGCAGCCCGACAAGGGTCAGCATCAGGTAGGTTATACGCTGTAGCGGATTCAATCGGGATATTTCATTTTTCTTGAACGGGTGTGGTTCGTTTTTGAAAATACCGATCATGTAGTAGTGGATCTGCATGAAGATTTTGTCGAGAATGTTCCCTTCGGTAAGGTACTGGCGGAAGTCTCCCGTGGTGATGTACCAGAAAAATGCCAGCACGATAAACGTTACAAGCCCCCATGCCAAAGCGTTATGCACATGAAACGCGGTTTCATAGCCCAAGAGTTGAAAAAGGCCGTGAACCTCGAGCCCGGTTACGAGCAATAAAAAAATGATCAACGCCTGCATCCAGTGCCAGAACCGCTGAAACCTTGCGTACAGATAGACTTTTCTCATACTTCACCATCCTGCACTCTGCGTTTATTGGAAACAAACCTCATGAAACCGTGAATGGATATACCAACCAGAGACGAAACGATCACCAGTAACCCGAGAATTTCGACATATCCGTTGGCATCCCTGCCGGGCAAATAAAATCCTGCAAGCTTTTCAAGCCGTCCCCCCCGGGAATGACACTCCACACAGCTGAGGGCATCTTCTTTGGGAGACACCATGTGTGAAATCGGCCAATACATTTCGGTTTCCACAAAACCATAGGTACCACTATACTCGAGCCCGGCATACTCCATTCCTTCGGCAATCGATTTGTCCCAGTCGAAATCAGACCAGTAGGCTCCGCTTCCTTTCGGACCGAATAACTTTGGTTTCACGAACCGCTTGAGTTGAGGATCGTACGGCTGCTTTCCCCTATGCACTTTAAATGGCCAGATTCGTGAAAGAGTATCGCGTGGTTCACCATCGGGATGATTGATGGCAACAACTCCGGAATCGTTTATTTCGGTAAGAAATGTCACATAATTCATCTCTCCGTTGAACCATCGGTACTCCGGTTCGATGTCCTTCGCCCATGTGAACAGGCCTTTCTTACCGAGATAGACAACATGCCCTGTAGAATCTTTTTTGACCAGAGGGCGCCCCGCTTCATCAAGCTTTCCCGCTTTCGACCAGTCCCACCAGACCTTGGTTGGCCGTTCTTTTGCAATGGCGGGAATATGGCAGGTTTGACAGGCAACCTTATCGACGTGATCATTGAGTTTCTTGTAATTTTGATGAGGATCGACGCCGTGACAGGATGCACATGTTGTCGGATAATCGTCAGGCAGCGGGTAATCGAAACCATGAACATCCCTCGCCGTCGGTTCATAACGGCTCCCCGGAACCTGATGCCCTTCCGTTTTGTGACAGTCGGTACAGGTCATATTGAGCTCATTCTTGCCGGAAGCCATATGAACGTCCAATGTTTCCGTAGGATCGAGCAAAGAATTGTCGAGGTCACCGTGTTTTACCGCATCACCGCCCCCCCCCTCAAAATGGCAAATACCGCAGTTGTGACGATCCGGGTTGGCAACGTGCTGCGCGACATAGGAGAGATCGACTTTTTTAAACGGGGTCTTACCCCCAAAAACCTTGTCCTCGTAGGGAGGATGCCCCGCTCCTGAAGGAAATTTCTTGTACGTACCGGTACCGTCATGGCAAACCAGGCAGTCTACATTTTTTTCGCTGGTGAAATCGAATGTCCGGTCTTTCCAGCCATAACCGATATGACAAGAAGTGCACCGAGGTTCGTTACTGTCAACGGATATGCAAAAGTTGTTGACAACATGCTGCTTTCCGAGCATTTTTCCATCTTTCATGAGCACTTCCCATGTCCAGTGCTTGGTTCGATGGACCTGTTTGGATGCTTCCGTATGACATTTCAAACAGGCTTCCGTGACTTCAGGCCCGCTTTTGAACTCTTTTTTGAGTTCATCGAACTTTGTGTGATCCGCTGTCGAAAGCAACAGGGAATCGACGGGAGGGTGAAACGTCTCTGCAGAAAGGTGTGAAAAAGCAAAGAGGTAGATTACAACCGAGCTTATGCCGGCTTTCAACAAATTATTCATTGTGGTCGGTGTTTGTTTACGTACTGACAGACCAAACTGTCCCCACAACGTTAATGTATGTATATCCTCATAAAAAACAATTACTTAACAATTGTTGAACGCAATAAAAAAACGCATAAGGGGGCTTTTCCCCTTATGCGTTTCATAGAAATGATGGTTTGTATTTCTATACTCGATCAGGCTCTTTTACTGTGATCAACCGCTTTGAGAATCTTGATGTTCAGCACAATAAACCGCCAGAACTGGTATATTTTGTTCTTCATCTTGAATCGATCAAACTTTGTCGGTCTCATGGTTCGCCTCAGGTTTAACGTGTTTAAAAATGCTCATGGTTACTCCGGAATAAGCTGCCAGCCGATACGGCCTCTGAACTTGTGCATAAAGGTTGTCTCTACCATCTGCTTCAACCACGCACCCGCAAGACCGCGCTCAACCCTGGTAACGAAGAGGTCCCGTCCTTCCTTGTTATCATAACGGGTATGGTCGGGGACGACTGGATAAATAATCATCGTGGTCGCCTGCCCGCTCCAAAGCGACTTGCCGTTCGATGCGATACAGACCGCAAGCATCTCCGACATGCGTTCACGGTGAGTCATTCGTCCACCTTTGATCAGATCGATGATGTTCAAAGCCACGATTCTTCCGATAACACCGGAAATCATGCCTGTTCTCGGTGCACCTGGAGTAATGGTCAAACCGTTCTTCGTGGTATGTGGAACGGAAATCGGTCCGGGAGGCGCAAAAGCGATACCTGCTGAAAAAATGTTTTTATATAACGGATTCTGGTAGTTTGCCGGCCACGCATCAGGCGTTCTCACCAGTTCATCATAGCTCAGCCCGTAAATACCATCGGCAAGAATAAATCCTCCCGGGTTGGTGACTTTGGCGGAAATGTCCTCTCCTTCCTTGTCATAGAAGGGAAATGTCACGCCTCGTGATTGCGGGATGAGCATGGCAAAATCGTATTCATCCTCTCCGAAATTACCTTCGAAATCCTCCCAGTAGATTTTTTTCTCGTCAACCTCTTTGACTCCTCTTCGAACCGATTTTTCAAGTCCGAACTCATCCATAAGGTCCTCTATGAGATCTCCGCCCCTGGCAATCCTTCCACCACGTTTGACAACGTTAATTCCACCGACGCCGAAATCTCCGATTGCCGGCTCATTGCTCAGATAGGCAAGTTCGGCCTTATCCCTGAGACCGCGCTGTGTAAGATCGGTGTGTATGTTGGTGATATACTCGAAAGCCGCACCCTGACAGGCAGCCATTGGGTGACCCGTACCGATGACCAGGCGCTGTTTTTCGCCCCGCTTCATCCTTTCGACCAACTCGAGATAAGCGTTTCGAGCTTTGATGGCGGTATCGAAATGACAGATGGATTCAGTATTTTTATCCGGGCCGAGACCAGGCGTCGCAGCATAATTCATATGGGCCCCGGTGGCGACTATGAGATAATCATACTCGACGCTCGCTTCACCCCCTCCATTTGCCTGATCGACAATAACGTAATTCTCGTCAGGATGAACCGACGTCACTTTTCCCTGAATGAAATTGACATTGAACCGGTCGTAAATCGGCTTTAACTTGAAAGTGGTTTCTTCAGGCTTTACTGCATCTATGCCCAGCCACACCCATGAAGGGACAAAACCAAAAAAGTCAAGCTTGTGTATAACCGTTATTTCATGTTCCTTGCCTACAGCATCTCCCAGATACATTGCAGCAGTATGCCCTGCGAATCCGGCACCAATGATCGCAACCTTTGCCATCGCCTGTTTTCTCCAGTTATTCTCGCTGAACATCCTGAAATGGATGTTGCAATTGTTAAAAAATAATTAATGAATTCAGTTGATTTTTGCGAGAGAAGATAGAAAATAAACCAAACACTGCAAACCCATATAGTCAAAGAGTTATAAAGGAACCTCAACCTGTTTCCCGGAAAAAACGTTTTTTTTAATACCTTTACGGTAAAGAAAACAATCTTGAAGTCACGAACCGGGAGCTGCATTTCCGTGGGAGAGAAGACAAAAAAGCGAATACTTGCAATCGATTACGGCACAAAACGGATAGGGCTAGCCAAAAGTGACCCCTTCGGGATTTTTGCCCAGCCCGTCGGCACATTTTCACCTGAAAAAATCACCACGGTCATCTCTTCCCTCCTCCTCGATGATCCTATAGAAAAAATTATCGTCGGTTACCCTCTTGACAGTGACGGCACGGAAAACCGTATGACCGGCATAGTCGATTGTTTTATAGAGGAACTGAAAAAAGCTTTTCCCGAAATTTCCATTGAAACCATCGATGAACACGGCTCATCGAGACGTGCCGGAAAACTGCTCGTCGAGTCAGGCCTCAGCAGAAGAAAAAGACAACAAAAAGGAAGGCTTGACTGTGCCACCGCCTGCCTGTTGCTGCAAACCTATCTTGAAAGCGGAGGCTGACTTCGTTATCCATTTAGTATTTCGATACGGCTTGTATTATTTTACCCAGGGTCGAGTGTTTCAATACCGTTTATAGAGGTAAAATAAAATATATTGAACGCTCTTGTAAGAGTTCTTTATGTAAAACTGCCAGGAACTTCCGAATATCAACTATAGAAATTATCAACAACACATGAGTACACCTGCATTGCTCGATATATTCAGATCTTCCGGAGCCTTGCTCGAAGGGCATTTCAAACTCACGTCCGGTCTGCACAGCAACACGTATTTTCAGTGCGCAAAGGTGCTTCAGTATCCCGAGTACCTTACTGAAATATGCAGAAACATTGCCTCGGCTTTCAACGGCCTGGATATCGATACCGTCATTTCACCCGCTGTAGGCGGTATTGTTGTCGGAACCGAAATAGGCCGTCAGTTGGGAGTGAAAACAGTGTTTGCCGAAAGAAAAGAGGGCAACATGGTTCTGAGAAGGGGTTTCACGATTTCTCCCGATGAAAAAGTGTTGGTAGTCGAGGACGTCATCACGACAGGCGGTTCAGTCGCGGAGGTTATCGAGGTGGTACAAGGTGCCGGAGCCCGTGTCGTCGGAGTCGGTTCTGTGGTCGATCGCAGCAATGGAACGGTTACACTTGCGGAAAAGCAGTTCTCCCTGCTCACTCTCGAAGTAAAAAACTATGAACCGGACAGCTGCCCGCTATGTGCTGCCAAGGTTCCGCTCGACACGCCGGGCAGCCGCAGCTTTCAAAACAGCTAAGAGAGACGGGTATGCAGACAGCCTGTATTAACAGCATCTCTATCATAGGTCTTGGGTTGATAGGAGCGTCCGTTTTGAGAGCATTGAAAAAATCGCCCGTTGCCTCAAAACAGCGTATCCTGTTCAAGGGTTACGACCCCTCTTTCGACGATCAGGATATCGATCATATAAAAGAACTGGGCCTCGACCGTTTCGAAACCGATAAAAAATCGCTTTACGAGGCCGATCTCATCATCCTCGCTGCCCCGGTCGAAACAAACATATCCCTACTCGACGAAATCAGCAGGACTGTTCAACACCCTACTCTTGTCAGTGACGTTTCAAGCACAAAAGCAGCCATAGCAAGGCGGGCCGGGGAACTTGGGATCGACTTTATAGGAATGCACCCTATTGCCGGAAAAGAGCAGCAGGGATACCATGCAAGCCACGAGGAGCTTTTTTCCGGAAAAACCGTTGTACTTTGCGCTGATGAAGAAACTCTTTCACGCCCGGACGTCGGCAATCTCCAGGAACTCCTGCAATCGATCAAATGCCGGATTGTTGTCATGACTCCAGAAGAACATGACAAAATCGTAGCAACGGTCAGTCACCTTCCCCAACTGCTTTCAACCGCCCTGATCAATCATTGTGAACATGACATCGATATAAGCGGTCCCGGCTTTTCGACTCTGACGCGCCTTGCCGGCAGCTCATGGGATATCTGGAAAGACATCGTCGTGACAAATCGTGAAAACATAGCATCGGAGCTTGAAAGCTTCAGCCGTGAACTTGAACAAATCGCCGATGAGATCCGAACCAACAGGATGAGCAAGGTCAGAATACGGTTCGAAAAAGCCAACACACTCCATGAAAACCTTACCGAAAAAAGCAGCAAATGACATTCGCCATCGTAGTCAACATAAACCGTGATGAGGCGGTTGTACTTGCCAGAGAACTCATCACCTGGCTTGAAATGCGGGATCTCGACTATGTTTTCGACGCAAAATCGGCAGCCAAGCTCGGCGTAGAAAATGCAGCTGAAATTGAAGAGCTGAACAAGCTTTGTGATGTTTTCATTTCCCTCGGCGGTGACGGCACATTGCTTTTCACCTCTCACTACTCTGTCACAAAACCTGTTATCGGCATCAATGTCGGTCATCTCGGTTTCCTTGCCGAGTTCAGCAAGGAAGAGATGTACAGTGCCATCGAAAAAGTGCTTGACCGAACATACACCATTCATGACCGTACACAGCTCGAGGCGCAGGTTCCCTTTGGTGGCAGCATCAAACGGTTCACCGCTCTCAACGATGTCGTTGTCGAAAAAGGTGCTTATCCGAGAATTCCGGCATTTATCATAAAACTCGATGGGGAGCAGCTCAGCGCATATCGCGCAGATGGCATTATCATAGCCACATCTACAGGTTCAACCGCCTATTCACTTTCCGCAGGTGGCCCGGTCATCGCACCGAAATCAAATGTATTCGTCATTACTCCCATCTGTCCGCACATGCTTACCGTAAGACCTCTTGTCATCAGTGACGACAAAACCATCGAGATTTCCGTCGATGCGCCCGGTGGAACGTTTCCCCTCAACTGCGACGGTCATGTGAGAAAGATGCTCATGCCAGGCGACGTCATAACCGTAAAGAAATCCACTGAAATGATCAATCTTGTGGCCAACGAAAGAAGAAATTACTGCGAGATTCTCAGAAGCAAATTGCTTTGGGGACGCGAACACAAGCCGGGCACCTGATAATCCCGTCTACCATCCAGAGTTTCATGAGTAACAGTATCTCCCTTGCCTCACTTGGTCACCTGCTCGGCATCGATCCAACCACGCCTCTTACAACCGCAGATATGTGTGCCAGGCTGAGCATTACCTTTCTTCCCGCAGAAAACAACTCTTCGAGACTGCAATGTTTTACCTCAGCGCTCCTGAACGCCTGCAACGTTCTCGGAATCCGGATACTCAGCGAACAGGAAGCTTGCCGCTCCGACGGAACGTTTAAACCGGGGGTCGTCGTCATGGCTCCAGGAGAGTTCAGCGATGAACTTCTCGCCATCAATCGTGTATCCACCCTTTATAACAATATCATCGTCGGTATTCATGATGAACACCCCCCTCTGACTGCGGCATCTTCTCCCCAGAACAAACTCGACAGGATTGTCGGAAAACTTGCCTGGGACATGGTTCATCTCAGCATTTACGTCACAGAAGAGAGCTGGACCATCTGTACGATGAATGGAGGTGTTGTGAGTATTGGAGGAACGTGTCCCCTTCCTTCCGATGTACGCAAGACGCTGGTACCAAAACTAACTGCCCAGGTCGTTCCTCCAAAAACTTCCGATCTCGACCACAAACCAGGCGCTTTCAAAGCCGGATTGACCGACATGCAGGAGATCGTCAAGGATTTTGCGACCTGCGGCAAACGTTGGAGTTCCAACCATTATCTTCTTACCCATACCTCACGGGAAACCCTGCAATACAGAAGTCCTCTTTACAGAAAAATTGTCGCTCGCTACCTCGATCAGCGTAGCGGTATGAGTTATGGTTTCTTTGCTCGCCAGCAACCTGCCTCAGCCCCGCCAGCATTGTTGCTGAAAGAATCCGGATGCATAGCAAGCGAATCGGAATTGAAAAGCACTCCACTGCTCTCACTGGAAAACAAGCACTATGTACCCGTTCTGGTAATGAACGAATGGTTCCTTGTCGAACCGGTTCCCGTTACAGTCATAACTACCCGCTCCGGATGCAGAAAGACGAATCTGAACCCCGATATAGACCTGGTAGCACTACGCCTCGACAAGGGTACGATAACGCTCATGACCCCACAAGGACTTCCGAACACCACGATATCGAGACCCTCGTTCGATACTCTGACCATTCTCTCCCACGCCCTGGGGAATGTTTTTATTTCAAGTATTCTTCAAAAGATCCGGCCATCGAGTCTGTTTCCCGAACTACTTGCCAAAAAAGGAGCGTCGATGACACACTGGCATGGCTACCCCGGGAAATCCGTCATTCCCGATGGTTATTTTTCTCATGGCAGAAATAATCCTCCCGTATCCTGTTCCACCCCGCAATCGGCAGCCTACAGCTTGCAGGGTAAGATAGAAGCATTGGAACAGTCTCTTCGAAAAAACCGTGATTATCAGGGGGATATTCATATCGAACCGAACCATGGAACAAATATCGTCGGCCTGTATTCCCTCTCTGAAACAGCCTCGTTCATCAATGGCTTATAGCTGTAACAAGAGGTGCAGGTCATCGGTGTCATTAAAATTCCCTGTCCACCATATTCAAGGTTTCATATCTTCACGAGGATTTCTATCTTGAGTGTTTGTTGATAACCCATTATGTTTTCTTGTAATCTTTAACCGGATTGGTAAATATGCCTCAACTAACCAGATCAGCAGAACTTTTTGAAAAAGCGAAACAGTTCATTCCCGGTGGGGTAAACTCCCCGGTTCGCGCATTCAAATCAGTCGGCGGTACACCCGTTTTCATGGCAAACGGCGAAGGCGCCTACATGACCGACGTCGACGGCAACACGTATATCGATTACGTTGGATCATGGGGTCCGTTCATTCTTGGCAGTATGCACCCCAAAGTTACCGCAGCTCTCGAGCATACCCTGACCAAGATCGGCACGAGTTTCGGAACACCGATCGAACTCGAGATTGAAATTGCCGAACTTTTGACAACGATCGTTCCTTCGATCGAGATGGTTCGCATGGTCAACAGTGGCACCGAAGCAACCATGTCTGCCGTTCGTCTTGCACGCGGCTATACCGGTCGTGACAAAATCATCAAGTTCGAAGGCTGCTACCACGGTCATGGCGACAGCTTCCTCATCAAAGCGGGTTCCGGCGCCCTGACTCTCGGCACTCCTGACAGCCCCGGTGTTACGAAAGGCACCGCCAACGATACCCTGAACGCCAAATACAACGATATCGACTCGGTTAAAGCGCTGGTCAACGAAAACAAGGATAACGTTGCCGCAATCATTATCGAGCCTGTTGCCGGCAACACCGGCGTGATTCCCGCAAAAAAAGAGTTTCTCCAGGAACTCCGCGACTACTGCACTCAGGAAGGCATCGTCCTGATTTTCGACGAAGTCATGTGCGGCTTCCGAGTTGCGCTTGGGGGAGCACAGGAACTCTACGGCATTACGCCGGACCTGACTACCATGGGAAAAATCATCGGTGGTGGCCTTCCGGTTGGTGCATTCGGCGGCAAACGCGAAATCATGGAACACATTGCTCCTATCGGTGATGTTTATCAGGCAGGAACGCTTTCAGGCAATCCTCTTGCAATCACGGCCGGTCTTGCTACCCTATCGGTACTCAAGGATGAGAATCCTTATCCTGAGCTCGAAAGAAAAGCGGCAGTTCTCGAGGAAGGTTTCAGGGACAACATGAGCAAACTCGGTCTGAATTACACCCAAAATCGCGTCGGCTCCATGGCATGTTTGTTCTTCACCGACAAACCTGTTGAAAATCATGACGATGCCGTTGCCTCCGATCTTCAGAAATACTCAAGGTACTACCAGTCGATGCTCGATCAGAACATCTACCTTGCGCCGTCACAGTTCGAGGCAATGTTTACCAGCACTGCACACAGCGACGAGGATCTGGAAAAAACAATCAAGGCGAACTACGTCGCTCTTCAGGCCGCTGAAGCGTAGCTCACCTGTTTCGGGAATAAACGAAAACAGTTGAGGCTGTCTCCAGCCTCTATTTTGTCTTTATGCAGTCATCCCCGGTCAAGACCAGTGAAATTCGAAACAACTGTTTCACTGGCCTTGACCGGGGATCAATTTTTGGCGGACGTCTCTACGGATACTGTGTCCCGTTCGGCATGACCATAAAAAATCGGGCGTCGTGCCCCGACAAAAACTACTCCTCTGGCAGGATAACCGCTGCACGTATCTCTTCAAGTGTTACATAGACATGTGTTCCGGATTCCGATGCAAAAGCCTCTATAACCGGCAGAAACTTTTCGATCTGTTGTCGTGTATCCATAATTTCAATCACCACCGGCAGGTTTTGTGAAAGCTCAAGTATTTTCGTCGTGTACAGCGTACCACTCATACCGTATGAAAGAATCCCCTTAAACACCGTTGCACCGGCAACCCCTCGCTCTTTTGCTTCGGCAACAACCGCTTCATAGAGTGGACGATGGTGATATTTCGCCTGCTCCCCCATGTAGACCCGCAACAACTGCCTGCTTTCAAATTCAATCATAGGGTATCAACAAAAAATGAATGAGAGTACCTCGTCACT
>OFHR01000099.1_pt1:5000-12702 | contig 12702 bp, 5 predicted proteins | sample 1522041 | NCBI WGS metagenome assembly OFHR01 (sample SAMN04272335, study PRJEB24112) | coral metagenome | biome: Coral reef; feature: Shallow seawater; material: Coral tissue | host: Coral | place: China: South China Sea | collected 2014
CGACGCGGGTAGCCATAAGTCCTTTATAACTACTAGAGCTGTACAGTTAGCGGGGTTGCAGGAGGTGCGAAGGGAATGGATCGAAATTAGCACCTTTGGGCAGCAAACGAGGGATAGTGGGTTGAGGGGTCTGCATGAGTTTGATGTGTTCCCTTTACAGGGGGGGGATGGGATTAGGATCGAGGCCTATGAGGTACCCAGTATCACGCAAATACGAAATGAGCACATTGAGAAAAGGAAAGCCGAGTACCCCCATCTCCAGGGCTTGTGGTTCTCGGATGTCAATCGGGATAGGGAGATTCTCGATGTAGACCTGCTCATTGGGGCGGATTTTCTCTGGTCCTTTCAAGGGGGGAGAACGGTAAGGGGGGAGCCAGGTGAACCCGTCGCCGTAGAAACCCACCTGGGTTGGGTCTTGTCAGGGCCCCTGAAGGGAGTTTGTGATGATTCACAGATAAATGTCCACCTTCACCTTGTGGGTAACAGTTTGTCACGCAATGAAGAGGCGTTTGTTGATAATCGAAAATTGGAAGATAGCGCAAGGAAGCTGTGGGACTTCGAGACACTCGGAATTCGGGAAGGGGATCAAGTCCACGAAGCCTTGAAGGACGCGATTGTGTTTAACGGAAACAGATACGAAGTCTCTCTACCATGGAAACAGGGACATGGGCCCCTGCCGACCAATTATCACAACAGCTTGAGACGGCTAAAAGGTCAATTAGGACGGTTAAAGAGTGACCCCACAGTTCTGAATGCATATGAAGGGATCATAAAGGAACAAGAAGAGGTTGGAATAGTCGAGCGAGTGACGGAGTTAGAAACGACTGAGAAGATTCATTATCTCCCGCATCACGCAGTCATCCGGAAAGACGCCAAGACGACCAAGGTCAGGGTCGTGTACGACGCATCGTCTAAAGAGGGAAAAAGGGGTGTGTCGCTGAATGATTGCCTTCATGTGGGACCTGCGTTAACACCACTGCTGTATGAAATTCTAATTCGTTTTCGAGAGAAGCGCGTTGCGTTAGTTGGTGATATTGAAAAGGCATTTCTCAATATCGTTGTAAACAAACGTGACAGGGATTGTTTGAGGTTTCTCTGGGTAAATAGTGTTGACAGCGAGCAATTAGAGCCCATTGTTTACAGGTTTTGTCGTGTTGTTTTTGGAGTTAATTGTTCACCATTCCTACTCAATGCAACACTGCAATATCATCTTGATTCGTTTATTGAGCTAGATCCTGAGTTTGTTCGTATCATGAAGAAGAGTTTTTACGTCGATGATCTCGTTTCTGGAAGGAGAGACACGCAGGAGGCAGATGAGTTGTATGACAAGGCGAAAACGAGACTCGCTCTCGGTGGGTTCAAATTAAGGAAATGGTTAACGAACAGCGGGGAGTTGAGGGCCAAAATAGAACAACGTGAATTGCGTGACGAGACAGACGTAAACAAAGAAGTCGAAAGCGCCGACGAGAGTTATGCCAAGGAGACCCTTGGAGCGAAAGCGGGAATGAAGAATGAAAGGGTGCTTGGACAGTCGTGGAATTGTGAAAACGATGTGTTTATCTTTGAGCTGTCAGAAATGGTTTCAAAGGCGGATGACTTGCCTGTCACGAAAAGAAGTATTTTGAAGGTGATTGCAGGTATGTATGACCCCTTGGGGTTGGTGAGCCCAGTTCTTGTCAGTATGAAGGTTTTATTTCAAGAGTTGTGCATGGGCAAGGTAGGTTGGGACGAAGAGTTAAGTGGTGAATTGAAGACACGTTGGATGGGGTGGTTAAGTGACCTAAAGGGAGCGAAAGAGATTCAAATTCCTAGATGCGTTTATGGAGTACCCCTGGGCGAAGTTACTTGCTCACTGCATGGATTTGCCGACGCAAGTAGAAAGGCTTACTGTGCTGTGATTTATTTTGTGTGCGAGCTTTCTGGAGCTATCTCAGTGACGCTGCTCACTTCCAAGACGAGAGTTTCCCCTCAGAAGCCACAGACGATACCGCGATTGGAACTCATGTCCGGCAGAATTCTATCGACGCTCATGAGTACAGTTAAAGAAGCCCTCGAGGGGGAGGTACACATAGCGAGCACACAACTGTGGCTGGACAGCAAAACGGCGCTATGGTGGATAGCAAACAACGGCGAATGGAAGCAGTTTGTTCGTCACAGAGTCAATGAAATTCTGAAGGTCACGAAGAAGGATGAGTGGGGACATTGTCCGGGGGAGGAGAACCCAGCGGACATAGGTTCGAGAGGTGAACAGGCATCCAAGCTGAAAGAAAACGTCTTGTGGTGGAACGGTCCACCGTGGTTGACTGGACCAAGGACTGGATGGCCAAGCATGGAGATCAACGAGACTCCACAGAGTAACGAAGAGATGAAGAAAGTGACTGTCACGGTAGCTGGCGTGACAAGAAAACGTGGAGTCACAGATGTGATTGATATCAACAAGTTTAGTACCTTTGATCGGTTGTTGAAGGTTACGGCCTGGGTGAAGCGTTTTCTGTTCAATTTTGTGTGTACCAGAAGGGGTGTGCAAGGGAGAGCGGGTATGTTGCAAAGAAGAGAAATGCACGAAGCAGAGCGAATATGGATCGGAACCGCGCAAGCGGAATTAAAGGGCAGTAAAAGCTATGATGACCTTGTCCGACAATTGAAACTAGAGAACCGTGACGGAATCTTGAAATGTATTGGCAGATTGGAAAATTCGGATCTGGACCTGGAATCGCAGGAACCAATCATTCTGCCCAGAAATCACAGGATGACCAAGTTGATTATCGAAGAATGCCATAGAAGAACGAAACACGGAGGAGTGCGAACGACGTTGGGAGAGTTGAGGTCAAGGTTTTGGGTTCCAAAGGGTAGACAAGTTGTAAAGAAGGTGTTAAGAGAATGCGTGACGTGTAAAAGACAGCAAGGAAAACCCTTTGGAGCGCCACCTGTAGCAGCATTGCCAGAATTCAGGGTCAGGGAGGCCGCGCCATTTTCGAAGGTAGGAGTAGATTTCGCTGGTCCAGTGTATGTGAAGTCTACAGATGGCGAAATGGTGAAATCTTATATAGCGTTGTTTACTTGTTGCGTGACACGGGCTGTGCATCTGGACCTGGTGGCAGACTTAACAGCGCCGACCTTTTTGCGTTGTTTACGAAAGTTTACGGCCAGGCGGGGCACACCATCGTTGATAGTTTCGGACAACGCGAAGACGTTCAAGGCGTCGGAGAAGATTTTGAGGCGAATCTGTGACAACGAAGAGGTAAGGGCGCATTTGGAGACAAACCGGATAGACTGGAGGTTCAATTTAGAGCGGGCGCCATGGTGGGGAGGATTCTTTGAGCGATTGATAGGAACTACGAAACGTTGTCTTAGGAAGGTCCTTGGAAACGCAAAGCTTAACGCGGACGAAATGATAACAGTCTTAACTGAATTGGAAGCCACCATGAATTCACGTCCCCTGACGTACGAATATGATGAAGTTGGGGCGGAAATGTTGACACCATCGCATCTCATCTATGGACGGCGCTTAATTAACTTACCAGAGGAGGTACGAGATGACGAGGAAGAAAATGAACGTGGGTTCCTAAAGAGGTTCAGATACCTTGCTAAGTTAAGAATCCATTTCTGGAATCGGTGGCGCAAAGAGTATTTGGTGGATTTGAGAGAGCATCATCGTGGCAACAAGGAAGGCAAGCATGACAAGGTAAGTGTTGGAGAATTAGTGTTGGTTCACGAAGACAATGTTAAGAGAAGTAACTGGAAATTGGCGAAGGTGGAGGAGTTGATTGTGGGCAAAGATGGACAGGTAAGAGGTGCCAGACTGAAAGTAATCACGAAGGGAAAACCTGTTTTTATGAACAGGGCAGTTCAAAAGTTGTTTCCCCTGGAGGTTAGTTGTGTCACGGGGGGAACTCAGGGAAATGTAGGAACCGGGGAAAATGGCAATCAGGGTAGGGTTAGAAATACTCCAAGGCGAGCGGCAGCACTGGATTCGTGTTGGCGTACGCGAGCCATGATTAATCACTAGTTGTTTGCTCGGTGTATTTTGTAGCGCGATCGTACTTTTTGGACTTGTGTACTGTGTTTGACCCTGATTGGTCAAAGGGGGGAGTGTGTCTAAGAATAATTATTGTAAATCAATCCGTGTTGACATTAGATTGTATCTTGATTTTGTATTCTGAAACTTAATGGATCTATAGTGTAATTTGATTGACATAAGTGTCAAAATAGTCTACCATTGTATTGGAAAAGATAAATTTGTAAAATCGAAGCTCATGTATCAGTCGATACGAAAGGTTCGGAGTTGTTAGAGACTGTGAAATGTAAACAGCATATGATGGAGAACGAAATAAAGAATTGTTGAAAGGAGAAAGATACAGTCCTCTTATTGAGTCGAACCAGTGCCGGGATTTCCCGAACAAACTGATTCACAATCGATGTAAGCTTAATTATAAAGATGGCCCAGGGTAAACGTAGAATCCAAGTCGAACTTAAAATTCGTCGAACCTATTTAATTTGATTTATGCGCATGAATGGTGCGACGTTTGCCACAATTAAATTCGGCTCAAAGTAATGGTTTCCACTGTAGCGTGAGCTCGACTTGCCAAGTCGGATAATCTGACAGTGGTTCTGCGTTTCAGCAAACGCTGCTCCAAACACGCGCTGAACTCAGTAGTGAAGCGCGCGAGTGACGTCATGACTCAGACGAGCTGACTCAGACAAACAAACTGGAATGGTGGATAATTTTGAAGATTTCTTTAAGGACAAAAGCCAGTGTTCCTAAAACACTTGTAAACGAAACCTTCGCCTAAATTCCCTCTATTTCCCTCAGAACACGCTTGTGTTGACCGATTCTCCCGGGGAATTCAGTGATTTGTATTCTATTTTTAGACTTCGTCCTCTTCGCTATTCATAAATCATGCAAATTACAAAATAATTCATTCTGCGATGGACTAGCTAAACGTCACAAAAATACATACTCCTCCATCTGCCAAATGCTACTCCCCCCCCCTACCCCCTCCCTGACGAGCATGCGCTGTACAAAGACAATTTCGCGACCGGGAATGGCGAACTACATTCTCGTTCCCAGAGCCTCCGGGTTAAAGTTTTTTTTTTGTTCACGTGGTCAGCGAAACGGACGTTTTTTTTTCAACGACATTTTAAGACAAGTAGCACTGGGGGACGAGAAAAGCACGGTCAAGCATGCCACTTGGAGCAATAGCTGTCATCTCTGACACACTGTTCTCAGAGCTGTATGTAATGCGAGTCTTCTCTTTCTATTTTTCGCAAATCAGTTCCCAAAGTAAGGCCCGACTAGCACTGTTTTCAGACATTTCGCTAGTAAGTCCTCACAGTAACTTGCCGCGCATTGAGTGAATAGCACGGGGCCTTGTGCTTATTCCCGTGTTTTACAGTCAAAACGCCTGAAGCGTTCCGCCTAAAAAGTGATTAATGCGTTCATTAATCCAGAGCCGTTTCGACTCTTGGGTTCAAATTTCGAAAAGTCAACTGAATATTGTAATCATCCAACCGTAGCGTCCACTCGAATATCGAATGTTATGTTAATGCCGGCATCACTAGATAAGTCAACGACTTAACAGATCGTAACAAATGTAACTGGTCACGAGAATCACTGAGTAAATTATGACTGAGACTTCTAAATCTCTTCTTGAGCACGCACAACGGGCAACCAGTAAGACCAACCTAATGTTTATCTTATAGAACAATCATCATAATCATTATTGTGGTAGTGGTGATTGTGGTTGTGGCGACTATAATTGGAGTCACAGTATATTTGACAAAAGACTCCGATACGTCATCTGACGAGCCATCATCTGACCAACCATCATCTGACGAACCATCATCTGGTGGGCCCTACAGAAGAGAGGCCGTCGCGACGGATACGCCTCAGTGCTCCCAGATAGGCAAGGACATTCTTGACGCCAACGGCTCGGCCGTGGATGCTGCCATCGCCGCCATGTTCTGCTTGGGGGTTGTAAGCATGCATTCATCTGGGATAGGAGGAGGTGGTATAATGTTGGTGTACAACAGAAGCCTCCAAGAAGCCAGTGTCATCGACTTCAGAGAAACCGCTCCAGCAGCGGCAGAAAAGGACATGTTTAAGGGCAATGAGATGAAAGCCCAGAAAGGTATTGTCCACGTTGTTTGTGGCGAGGATTTTTTTATTTGAAAATCAAGGAAGTACTATAACGAGGACCATAAAAGGCGGAGAATGGCCGAATGTCGAATAAACTGGGTACAGCTCCTGCATTTGGATGACGTAACAAGCTCATTTGCAGCTGTTAGACAAGAATTTTTTAGTTCAACTCGTAAGCTTGTAACGTGACTAAGGCAACAAATTGGCCCGCCTTCCTCCGGCTGGGATTCTGTAGCAAATTTACAGGCTATTTGTTTGTTAGGTTTTTGTGCCCGCAATAGGAACAGCAAGTGCATGATATTCTATGCCCATACAATACTTATTTGGACACTTCAGTTTCTAACAATTCTCGCACGTTTGAAGAAATGTTTTCTGGGTTTTCTGGAGATGACCGTTTAATTTTGAAAACCTCGACTGATTTGAGCAAATACTTACTCAGAGTACCTGAACTTCTTCATAGGTGGTCTGTCTATTGCCGTGCCTGGCGAGATACGCGGTCTACACGACGCCTGGCAACGACACGGCCGGTTACGATGGAAAAAACTTGTTCAACCTGCCATCGATTTGGCCCGAAAAGGATTTAAAATAACAGAAGCTGTGAAGGAAGCTCTGGAAACGTTTAAAGAAGACATTAGAAATGATACAGGATTAAGGTCAGCTAAGTCATATCGTCAGCGTAATGACAGTAAATGCTAACTCAGTTGCAAGAAATGTAGGCAGAGAGTAAATCTCCGATGTAGCCCTTAAGGGAGGGGGTGGGGGGGTCACTTAATACAGATTTAAAGCTAATGTCAAGGAATTGCGGAGGCGATATTTAAAGAAAAGCCTCTATTTTGAACCGTCTCACAGTGCCAAATAGCGAAAGTTTACTTTGAAAAACTATGATTTCAACTGCGTAACTAGTGGCAGTCCCAAACCGTGCTTGAGAATTTCGAATCCCTAAATCTTGGAAAAGAGGAAGAGTTTCGTTTTTCCTAATCAATCAGAAAAAGAGTTAGCCTTCATCATAATCGCACGCATGGAATTACTGGTTACACGTGAAAGAGGAAAGCTACCTTAAACTGCACACTGCCTCCTAAGTTCTAAGGGATTTTACTATTATAAGAGACTGGTCAAGTATGGCCGTGATTTGAAAGATTTTGCAGAACTTTCCAATGGAACAAACCTGTGCAAAAAGCTTATCCTTAAGAGGTCGTGGTTTTAAAATATGACGGTTAGAAACCTTCCTTAGCAACAAATTCATGGCCAATTGGCAGTTAAGAAGAACCCCCACCCCCTCCCTCGTTAAGCTCACTTCAAAGGTGATCGCTGGCAAGTTAGTTTTATTTGCGTTACCATGAGCCCATCTGTTGGAGCGTGAAACTATCCCATATTCCTGTCATGGTGTTTTCACAGATCGAACTATTTTTTAGTTTAAAGTTTAACGCGAATTCAGACAAAAAATATATGTAACATTTATTTGCCCTCAGCAGTGTTTATAGCACAAGTGCTGGTGGGACCGAGCAAACAGCTGAAACAAATAATTGAAATTGAACATAACATTGTTAAGAATCCCAACTGGCT
>OFHR01000102.1_pt1 | contig 12679 bp, 5 predicted proteins | sample 1522041 | NCBI WGS metagenome assembly OFHR01 (sample SAMN04272335, study PRJEB24112) | coral metagenome | biome: Coral reef; feature: Shallow seawater; material: Coral tissue | host: Coral | place: China: South China Sea | collected 2014
AACACCAAGCAAGAGGTGGAATATTATTTAGTCAACTGTTATGCTACTTTCTGAAACAATTGCAGCAACCTTACCAAACTTACACCTACATGTACATCACTGATCTTACTAACTACATTACAGGGCTGAAAAAAAAAGCTTGAATTCCAGCTTGCCCATGGGACAAGTAGAACTCAAAGTCAAATTTTTAGCTTGGCAATGAATCCTTGAGGACACAAACAAAAGGAATTGAATGAAAAGTTTTTTTTCATTTCTTTTGTTTGTGTCCTCTAGGCCACACCATCAAGCTGAATTTTAATATATTGAAAGTAACCTATTCTAAGTTTGCTGTTTTAATGATTTAGTGAGTAGATGGTTTGCCTAATACTTTGCCCATTGGGCAAGTAAGAATGAAAAGTTACCAGACAGCACTTTTTTGAGCCCTGTGTTACTGACCTTGCCAACTACTGTACGTTACCGGCATTGCCACCTTAATTAACCAACTTACTGGTAACACATGTACAGGATGTACATGTATTTCCGACTTTCACATCTACAATAACCAACCTTGCCATTCATATGCCTTTGCATTTTCATGTTTCAGTTCTTTTTTTTTTGGAATAAATGCCCCAGCAAAAAACGCAAATGTAAGTCTTGGAGCCAAAATGGTTTCAACGAAACAAAATGAAGCCCCGTAAAACAAACATGAAACAAGTACATGTATAGAGCATTCGACCAGTGAGTTGAACTTTGTCCTGGTGCTTCTCCAGCCACAAGGGAATCTCCTGCTGGAGATGTAGGCGTCGCCGCCTGTGAGTTCGCTGGCGTCGGTTGGTGCACTGTAAGTGCTGACAATCTTCCAGAACCCTGTGGCACTGTAAGATGGACATCCCCATGTCCCGCACTGTCTGAAACCGGGGTTCCAACATCCACAGCTGTGCTCGGAGTCACAAGGTCCACAGTCGCAGGTGCCGCCTTAGCTGCCTCTTCCACGACTCTCCCAACCGAGCCTCTGATCTCTGTTGCTGGCTCTGTCGCCTTGGACTTCTCAGTCGCTTTGGACTTCTCTGTCCCTTTTGCCTTCTCTGTCCCTTGGGTCTTCTGTGGCGCACCTTTCACTGGCGGTGCCTTGCTTGGTGGTCTCTTTGGCGGTGTTTTGGGTGGAGTTTTAGGTCTCCTCACATCTCTGCTCGAGGAGGCCGCTTCTCCCAGAGGTGGGTCCTGAGAAAACTTAGCCGGAAGTCTCGCACTTGGCGCTGGTGGTGGCCGCATAGCTGCTGAAGTCTGCGGCGGAACACCTGGTCTGCTCCTGGCAATCTTTGGGCTTCCACCCATCGGAGGTGGTGGTGGCAAGCTCCAACCGTAGACATAGTTCCCAGGTATTGTCCGCCCACCTGAGATGCTGAGTCTTCTGGACGGACATCGTCAAACTCCGAGGTCTCCTGAGGAATGCTCCCCATATTTCCCTGAAGCCTGACTCGAGGCCGGGTCTCCCCTGCCCCCTCGTACTTGATGACGCCCTCAGTGAGTGATACTCTCCTCATCTTCTGCGGGCAGTTGGCACTCAGATGCCCTTTCTCACCACACTGGTAGCAAGTACGAGTCTCATTAGGATACCTGGAAAAACCTGACTGCACAGCTCGAAACTTCTGCTCCCTGTTGATTGGCTTGACTTCCATTGTCTCTCTTCTGCCTGAAATAGGGTCGAAAAAACTTCGAACTGGCACATCTCCTCCACGGGCTGGAATCTCAAAGGCTGGTGCAGGCTGAGCACGCTCTTCTCTGGCAGTCTTCTTAATCTCTTCCCACTTCGCCTTCTGGCGTCTCTTCGTCTCCTTGTTCTTGAAGCGGTTCTTCCCGGGCACCTTGGCAGTTGCCCCAGGCTCCAACTTCACCTTGGTGACCTTCAAACGCCTCGGCATGAGCTTGGCTGCAGGCCTCTTGGGCATTTTCTTCACCTGAGGTCGCTTCGATCCAGAAGACGGTCCACCTGAAGGTTTCGATTCTTCTGCAACTGGCGCACCCGCAGCTGCTTCCTTTGTATCAGGAGTGCCTGACACTGGTTCTCTCTGTTCCTGAGTACCTGAGGCAGCTGCTCCTTCTGGTGCAGCTTCAGTGACTTCCATGACCCTTTCATCTCTTCTCATCACTTCACCAGTCTCTGGATCCGTGCGAGGATTCCCTGTCGTCCAATCGACACGAGTCAATCCAGACACCATAGACTTGCTGTCCTCTTCTTCACCTGCCATCTGCGCGATAGCAGGACTTGGAGTTCGCGGGTCGGTCAAACTTGCTTGAGCAACCACAGCTTTCACATGACGAAATGATCTCTGATCTCCTGAAATTCCCTGTTCTTCTTCCAAAACAAACAAAATCAAACGTTCTCCGCACAAAACGCAGTTCCTGTTTGACAAACATGAAATTGGTTTTGAATAACTGTTGTCACAAACTTTCAAGCAAAAACCAAGGATGTTCGAAATCAAACTGAAATCAACTTTCACAAATCCAAGCATGTTCCTGTAAAATAAAAACTTCTGAGTTGGCAAGCACTTGGTAAAACAATCTGCTGGGTTCAAAGTTCCTGGAACATGCGACAAAAGCAAAACTTTGCGATCCATCAACTCTCGGAGCCAATAAACTTTAATCTCAATGTGTCGGCTCTTTCGTTGCAAATCAGATGCTTCGAGAAGCATTTTCCCTGACAAACTGTCGGTCTTGACGACCAGTGGAAACAAGTATGATACTCTCATAGAGTCTTCGTCATCAGACTCTGCTTCGTCATACCAAGTCACCTGAGCGTCCTGAGGGATAATGTCAACCCATGGATACAAACGACCAAGCACAAAACCCAAAGTCCTGAGCAAGCCGATTCCTTCCTGAACACCTGACTGTAATGCAACAAGCTCAGCCTCACAGGAGGAGAGCGTCACAGCTGACTGGTGCCTGCTGAAACACTTCATCAAACACTGTTGAAAGATGAAGCAAGTACCTGAAACAGAACGACGTCCAGTACTTTTCATGGGTGCAAACCCAGCATCTGTGTACACTTCCAAACCTTTCACATCGGGCAAAGCAAGCTCTTCTGATGGAAAACGCAATGCAACATCCATGTCAGTCATAAGATACCTGAGTACAGCACGCAAACATTTTTCATGGGTCTCAAACGGTTGTGCCTGACCAGTTCCAAGCATGCTGACCAAAATCAACAAGTCTTGACGAGTTTGGCAATACCATGACAAACGACCTAGAACTCTGCGAAAACGTGCATGTCCTTCTGCTGACAATGGTTGGCTTCCTTCCTGTTCCAGAATGGGACGCAAATCCGGAAATGTTGTGCTTCCCTTCTTCAAATCAAACTCAGCAAAAGCTTCATCCAAGTACGTTGGATCCACCTGCATGTACAAAGCAGATGAGCCTGGCCTTCGAAAGATACTTCGACCAAGGAAACGCAAGTGTCCCCCTTTCAAACCAACGCGGCCAGTCTCTCGAACCTTGACATGAGCTGATAGTGCAGTCATGAGGGTCTTGAGAGCTGATTCCGAAGTGGTGGCAACAAGCAAATCATCGACGTACGCCATGATGACGATGGGTGCCTGATCTTTGCCAACCATTCGACCAACATACAAACAAGGCTCCACAGTACCTGAAACTACTCCAATGCTCTTGACAATAGATGAAAAGAAAACGATCCATGCCTGAGAGGCAATTCTCAAACCGTTGATGCCTTTCTCAGCCCATAGAAAAATTGGTTCTCCCTTCATAGTTGACATGGATAGTGGCATCCGGAGAATTTCTGGTCGCTCCAATGGTGAGTTCATAAACGCCTGAGAAACGTCCAAACCTGCCAAAAACATGGCTTGATTTCCAACACTCCACGCCCCACAGGCGACTCCAAGAACCATCCGGAGTGCCTCAATGCTGGGTGTTGGGCTAGAGATGCCCATACTTCTGGCAGACTGACCACTTGCAAAGTCCTTTGCAACGATCCTGGCGCGCACACCTTCCTGAGCTTCCTCTTTCTCGTTGGTCACCCACCTGGTGCCGATGATGCGCTGGCCACTTTCTCTTGCCACATTCTCGGCAAGAACCTGACCTGCACCAACAGCAGTGAGTCCACGAATCTCCTTCTGCATGGCCAAAAAGGTTCCTTCAGCTGGCAAGTCCCTGAGCGTGACATCAGACACGGCTCCACTGGGCTTCCAAAGCTTGATCTTCTGACCACAAAAATCCATGACGACAAACTCATCGCAGTAGCCATCGTACTGAATTGACTCCACTGAAAACCGATCTCGTTGAACAAGTTCTGGTGATGTCAACATACCCACATGATATGGCTGTGCCATGCAAACGTCAACCATGGGCATGTCGCCAACGTCCTCAGTGGCCATCTCAACGTCCGCAGGCTCGACTGGGTCCGGAGCCAAAGATGGAGAATAAGAACCATCTCTCACCCCACCTTCCTGTACCGGAAGATCCTCCAGATCACCAAGCGATGGCTTGGCAGTTTCACCTGACACAAACTCAGCTTGTCGCTTGCGACATTCGGCAGAGTGCCGGGTACCTGGAGCATTCATACCTGATTCACAACTTGGACAACGGCGCGTCGGGGTCATCCCAGCAGGCAAACCTGGGATGCGCGGCAATGGTCGTGAAGGCACGGCCACAGCCGGGTCATTGGGCTCAACTATTGGTAGTTGTTCCTCAGGCTTGTCGGGCAAAGCTGGCACTTCTCCCTTCTTCTGGTTACGGATCCAATTCCAATAGCGCTCACAGCACTTCTTGGAATGTCGACCTTGTCGAGTGGCACATGAACTGCATCCTTCAGTTCGTCCATGAGCATCAACCCAGTGTCGTGGAGGCTGCACCTGATCTGGAAGTCGTGCAAACTCCTCTGGCAAAATCTCAATGGGTGCCTGATCAACAAGCGATGGACGATCACCTGAACCTGAGTGACAAACAAAACGTTCAATGAGATCTTGTGGATATTCAATCGGAAAAACAAGTTTCAAACTCTTGGCTTGGAAAAACTTCAGTTCATCAGCAATTTTCGCACAAACAAAATGAGCAAACGAGTTCCTGACAGGATACAAATATGCAGCAGTGACAAACCGTCCAATACTGTCAACACTTTCTGGGGTCTCTGCAAGAACCCTAGAGCAAAACATGGCGGAAATTCGAGTTCCTTCAGATGTGTTCCTGAGCAATTCCTTTCCAGTCTTTCCTGTGTTCTGGATCTTGCCGTGGAGGTTGTGCATAGCAGTCACATACCTGGAAGCGGCCTCCCAGGCAACCAAGCTGTCGACCAAATCCAATCCGGCCTTGGCCAGTTCCAAGCGCAAAACAGCAAGAGCTTCCTTGACTTCTCTCACACCACGCTCAACTGATCCAACCGTATCATGGTTCTGAGGTCCAGCTTTGTTCACAGTATACTCCCTTGGCAAACCAGATCTCCTCAGAACAGTTCCGACTTCGTCCTGAGCATCTGTCCTGAAATCAACTGGCGGTCCTTCCAAAGTCTCAAGCAATCCAAACTCAGCTAAGATCTGACGCAAATGCTGGCCTGTCACCTGAACATTCTCGCTCACCGCAGTGACACCAAGCAAACCTGAAAACACCTGACGCAGCAAAATCATCTTGAACTTGCTCTCAACCAAACCCAAAAAGAAGAAATCCACCTGAACTTCAAGGATTCTCTCACGCAAACTTCGCCTTGGTGCTCGAGAAACTCCTCTTCCCTGTTGGCATTCCAAACAGTGTGGATCAAACGGGTAATGGCCTCGAAGAACATGTTGACGCAACTTCTCCTGACTTGACAGCTCAACAGCTCCAACCATGCTAACTTTCAAACCCTCTGGCTCGACCACTGATGACTCAACCAACTCCATCGGCTGACTGCCATCCTTCAAGCTCGGTTGTGCTGCCCTGCATGCTCGTAGCCACGGAGTCCCTCCCCACAACAGCACGTCACTAATGAGCGTTCCACTGTCCTCGTGGTAGAGGTACGTCTCTCCAGGTGACTGAATCACACTCCAACCCTTCTTGACCAACTGAGTTGTCGAAATAATGTTGTGTGACACATCCCCAATACAACAGGCCAATTTGAATGATTGAGTCTTCTTCTTTCCAGATGCCCCAGTCACAACCTGAAATGCCAAACTTACCAAAACATTGGCCCTCATGTGAACTGGAGTCCCATTCGCTGCATAGTAGGTTTCCAATGCTCCTGCCGAATCCTCCTGAGCCTGGCAACGATACATGCCCTCATAGTTCTGCGACAGCACCGACGTGGCAGCTCCAGAATCTAACAACCACCAAGTTCCCTCTGAACTTGAAACCTGTGATGAAATGAGCGGCATCATAATCGCTTCTCCAGATTCTTGCTCTTCTTCTTGAGGTCCTTCGGCTGAAACTTCATGCATCTTTCCCTTGCGACCACCTTTTCCTCGTCCAGCTTTCGCTGCAGGCTTGGCCTTGGCTGCACCTGAACCTTTCCCAGTGCTCGAAGACGGAGATGAACTTGCAGACTTCGGACTGCTGGCTTGGCAATTCGCGCCAATATGCCCGCTCTGTCCGCACTTGAAGCACTTCACACGACCCATATTCGTGCTGCAATCCTTCTGCATGTGTCCAGTCTTGCCACACTTTCGACATTTCACTCCTGAATTTTTGTTGATTGCGGCAGTGTTGAGCCACAGCTCACTCTCTGGATCCCATTCCCACTCCTCTTCGGCACCTTCGGCGTAGTAGTCCTGCTCATCTTCGTAGCCATAGTAGGTGCTCCAGTCACCTTCGGCTTCCAAGGCGTGCATATTGCGGCCTGATCCTCCACCCAGTTCTTGGAACAACCTCTGCTGTTGTTCGAACTTCAGGGCTGCTGATCTGTAGTCAGTATAGCCCTCACCTGACGCATGCAAAACGACGTAGTTCTTCACGTCACTGGGCAAGGATCTCAGCAACATCAACGTCAAGTCGACCTGTTGCAAATCCAAGCCAGTCTTATCGCAATGCTGAGGCAAGGTATCGATCAACTTCCGATACTTGGACAAACCAACGTCCATCTGTCGGACTAGATCACTGATCTGTGTAGGGCCACTCTGTGCCTTAAACGTCTTGGACATGAACTCAGACCTGAAAAATGCAGCTTCCGCTCTTGATCTCAAACTGAACTCCTTTGCAAGCAAACGCAACGCCTCAAAACCAGACGTTCCTCGCACTGCCTGAAAAGAACCATCCATACCAATTCCTTCTGAATAGGCCTGTAGGATCATATGAGCTCGTGGATACTCTGCAAACGCCTGAGTTAGGATGGCCAGCAACCTGGCACTACGAAGTTGCTGTGCAGGTTTCAGATTCGTCATGTGCAGTTCGTGCGGCCAACTCAGCGCACTTTCAAGCTCCCACCCAAACGTATCACTTGCCAAAGCTACCCAGCTTCTCAAAGACTGAACATAGCCGGCAAAACCCAAAATCTCCTGTTCACGTGTCTTCCAAGTTCCATGCTCACACTTGGGCAATGGAGGAAGCCACTTCTCACTCTTAGTAAAGACATCCCTGTCATCCTGTGACGACGCTTCACCCTGAGTGTTCTGTGCAGTACCCTGCCCCTGACGAACTTCACTAATCAGTCTCTGAGGCGACTGCTGCAAACCTGGTGGCTGTTCCACAGTGTTCCTTGGAAAATTGGGTTGTGGACTGGTGGGTGGACGATCTCCAAATGATGACAAACCACTTGAGATAGAAGGTGATGTCTTCGCAACTGGTACCTGAGCTGGTTGTGATGCAGCTTGCTGCACCTGTGCCTGAGCAAACACATTCTGTTGATGAACTACCTGTTGTTGCAAACCATTCAACCTCATGTTAAACTCACCCATAGCCTGGTTCAAACTCAAAGACACTATCTGGGCTATCTGAGTCATCTGCGCAGTGGAGAAAACTTCTTGCTGTCCAGTTGGACTTCCTGGCATACTTCCACAACCACTGGCAGCTTTCGGCGGTGGGGGTGGTATAGAGGCATAAGGTGCAGTTGCCCCTCCAGGCAAACCTTGTCCGCCCTCCGGCGAGTTCATCCTGAAACGTTGAGGTCCTTGTGCAGGCTGTTGCTGTTCCTGAGTCGTAGGCGTACGAGTGGGACTTCTTTCCCTCTCTCCACGCTGTGTCGGTACCTGACCCGCACCGCCGCTTGCAGATGCGTCGGCCATACCTGAAACACAAACAAGATTCACGCAAGACCTGAGCAAAGTATAAACTCACAAACACGGTTCCTGGATCCACAGACAAACCAAGATCACACAGATCTGTGGTAGGAGCACGAAGCTCCGCTACCACGTAAAACTTTGCACCGCTAAGTTGTGCCTTGAAAACCAAAACAAAACCTATCGCGATCAAAGTTACCCAAAGGCTTTTCCACAAATAAACAAACGTGAGTCAAACTTTCCGTGCTCTCTCGCTCAAATCACTCCAGACAACAAGCAACGCTTCAACACACACTCTGTTTCTCTCGCTCGGGCTTGAGCCAACGAGTATCGTTGACCATTCAGTTCAAATACTGTTTAAAGGTGACAAAAACCAAGGAGGGGTTTTTGTCTAAACTGCAAACTGGATTCCAGTCTTGACGAAATTCCGAAAAGCGATCCACTGAGGATCAAAAGCTTTCATTCGGTTCTCAAACTGTTGAAATGTTTCCAAACTGTTCAAATAATGTTCGGTTTCCTACAAAAACATCACAACTCTCAACTACAAAACGAGACGAGTGCAACCGCAGTGTCGGTTGTGCTCGTTGAGTGTCACAAAATGATCTATGCTTCATAGAGCATCCAAAAACATTCAAAAGTATATCTTCCACAGATGATATTCGGTCAAATCAAAACTACAAACTACGATCTGTCCATTCACAATCGTTCCAAGTCAAAATAGGCTCGTCCACAGACGATACTTGGTGAAATCAAAACTGTGCAACGTCACTGATCTCTCAGCGCTATACCAGGTAGGATTTTCACACCCCCTTTCGATGAGAGGTCAGTATGGAGTCTTCGTCCAATACGTAGTGCAGTCAATGCAATGCAATCCAGAAAGTCATGGCGTCCCATCACCATCCAGAAAAATCTAATCCTCTGACATACCTGCAATAGAAGAAGTTGACGAAGCAGTTCTTCGCTGACGAGGTACTGAATCTCCGAATAAAACCTGTGTAGAATGTTCCATTGTACAACATGCAGTGCACCTTGCATATTCAGTCACCGGTAGACTCTTGAAAGTACGACAAAATCGGGTCAAATGAAACTTCTGTCCTTGTTCAGAAACAAAAATACATTGCCCAATCTCAAAAGTCGAAGATGAAATACGGCAGATTTCACAAATTGTAAGCCCTCTCTTCACATTGTCCCAATCTGGATAACAACGACAACGGCGATCAAGATGATAACACCTCTCCGCAGTTCCAATGTACAAATGATAAGAAGACGAAGTCTGAGCTCTGTGCATTTGTCTGAAGTCTGACGTTTCATCCGATGTAGCCTGAGTATATTCAGCCTGAATTGTCGCATCCCTCAACTCTGGACTAACTTTCTCAATAACTGTCTTACGTTCCAGTGCTCCACAAAGCCAGAATATAACAACTGTCCCCAAAGATCCAATCATCACTCCAGTCAATGCAGAAAATAGCACCACAATGAGAAGCTCATCCATGGCTGGCGAACGCGGCGCGGCCGGCCCGGGCTACACGAAAAAGAAAACACACACACACAACAGAACAAAACAACTGGAGTGTGAGCGTCCTGATGCGAGCACTCTCTCAACGGAGTTGATAGGCTCCTGAAACTAAACTGATGTCATCACCTGATTCCTGATGACAAGCTTTGAGAATTCACTTAGTGAAGTCTTCACTGAAAACTGTGCCTGACAATCGAATGTCCCTGAATCCGCTGTGAACCATGCAAACATGCAAATTCCACTGAACGGTTCAGCTGAAAAAGAAAACTGTACTTTCCTGAAGTCAAACTGCTGACATGAAATGCAAACTGATGCAAACTGCAGTCAATGACAAACAAAATCACGATGTTTCTTCCTGTTGATCAATCCAACGAAGTGCAATAGCACGACAATAGAATCTGGCAAACTTATATGAGTATCTTTCCGTCATCGAATAGTTGACCTGATTCAATGGAGCGTGGTCCTGAGTACATTTACACTGAAATCTCTTTCCAAGACCTGTGGCAAGTACTTGATCCGAACATGCAATGCGAAAGACTTTACCAATAGGCTGTCCCTGACTGGTTTCCAAACCCATGGCACATGCAGCACAATCCGCAAACTTTTGCATGTCGTGGTCAGTTAGAAACTTCTTCAATCTCTCGTCTGACCAAAAACGGTTCGATTTCGGAAGCTCCAGAGTCACAGCACTACACACATTGCTCATGCCCTTGATATATGAAACATATCTCTTGCAATGATCAAGAAGCCTGAAATATGCATCCTGAGCAGGTTTCCTGTCTTTCTTGGATAAGTCCAACAAAGGGCTACCCCCAGTACAGGGAAGAGAAATGTGTACCTGAATCAGTTTCTGTGAATCCGCACTACCGGAAGATCCCTCAGCAAAGCTCTTCAAGAACTTATAGGCCTGACGTTGAGTTGAAGAAAGCTCCAAACCGGCATGAATTCCAATGTAACTGCATCCAAACTCCCTAGAAGCATTTTGAATCACTGAGTCAACACCACAAGCAAGTTCCAAAATCAAAAGATTTCCACCTGAATCAAACATGGTCATACTTCCATCTTCAGACACGTTGCAAACACCTGAATGAGTTGGAGTACGAGATCTACCTGAGTTCTCACTGAGGCTTGGACTGACTTCGGTCCCATTACCAGGACCTGCAGGATTCGCAGCAGCCGCAGGGGCTGGATGTGCAGCTTGGGCTGGAGTCGTAGGCGCCGCTTGAGGTGTCTGTCCCAAACGAAGCTGACCCGTTCCGATGAGTCGGAACAATCGCAGATTCACCTGCGAGTTCAGCAGCCCACTCCCTTGGCATGCCACACAAACCTCTGTCTCTCCTCCCACTGGTGCTGGCGGTGGTGTCGGTGGCAATGGCGAAATCACCGGAGCCTGTGCCCATTGATGCACACTCGGTGTAGGTCCCTCTCCTGCCACAGCGGAATCTCCTGCTGGAGATGTAGGTGTCGGAGCTTGCGAGCTCACCGGCGTCTGCTGGTGCACTGTCAGTGCTGACAATCTCCCACAACCTTGTGCTGCAACAAGATTGGCATCACCTTGTCCTGCATTGTCTGTCACCGGGGTCACGAGGTCCACAGTCGTAGGTGGCGCCTTTGCTGCTTCAGCTTTCGCAGGTGCTGAACCTCGGGCTGCAGCATCTTTGAGAGCTCTTTCTTCCGCAGGCCACAATGCCCTCTCCTCAACCGCTCGTTTCGGCGATGGTGTCTTTGGGATTGGCCTCACAGCCTTCCCAACCGAACCACGAGGTGCCGCTGGTCCTTCAGGAATCTCAGCCTCCTCACTGGTCCTCTTCTGTGGAGTAACTGGCTTAGCTGCTGCCTTCTTTGGAGGCGTAGTTGGTCTCCTCGGCGGTGTAGATAATCTCTTTGGCGGTGTAGATGGTCTCTCTGACCTTGACTTCAAAGCCTCTTCTGTCAACCGTCCTCCTTGAGGTTCATCTTGACTGAACTTAGGCGGCAACCTTGGTCTCACACTCGAAGGTGGGAGTCCAGGACGAGAGCGTGCCAAACGAGGGCTCCCCTGAGGCGGGGGAGGAGGTGGTGGTGGTAGTGCTTTCTTTGGAGCAACACCCCCAAGCACCGACATAGTCCCAAGGATGGCACCTCCAATCTGCGAGGCACTGTCATCTGGACCAATCTCATCTGCTCCCAATCCTTCACCAGAAGCTGAGGGCACCGAGCCCATATTCCCCTGGAGTCGCACCCTGGGGCGCGTTTCTTCAGGACCCACAAATTCGATTGTCCCTTGTGTCAAGCTGACTCGACGAGTTCTCCTTGGACAATTGGCACTCAAATGTCCCTTCTCACCACACTGGTAGCAAGTGCGAGTCTCAGTAGGGTACCTGGAAAAACCTGACTGTCCAGCTCGAAACTTCTGGTCCTTCTCAATCGGCCTGACTTCCATTACCTCTCTTCTGCCTGAAATAGGATCGAAAAAGGATCGAATTGGCGCTTCTCCTCCATGAGCTGGGATCTCGAAAACTGGAGCGGGCTGAGCACGCTCTTCCCTGGCAGCTTTCTGGATCTCTTCCCACTTCGCCTTCTGGCGTCGCCTTGTCTCCTGGTTCTTGAAGCGGTTCTTCCCGGGCACCTTGGCTGTTGTCCCAGGCTCTTGTTTCACTTTGACAATTCTCTTCCGAGGCATCAACTTCGCAGCTGGGCGCTTCGGCATCTTCTTCACCTGGGGTCTCCTCCCAGATCCCGAAGAAGTTCCACCTGCAGGCTTCTCTCCTGAAGTTGTAGCTTGTCCACCTGAAACTGCTTCCTTGGTGTCCGGTGTTCCCGAAACAGTCACAGCTGGCTCCTGAGTACCTGATGCATCTGCTCCTTCTGGTGCAGTTTCAGTGACTTCCCTAACTCTTGCATCTCTTCTCATCACCTCACCAGTATCTGGATCCTTGCGAGGATTCCCTGTCGTGTAATCGACACGAGTCAATCCAGACACCATAGACTTGCTGTCCTCTTCTTCACCTGC
>OFHR01000103.1_pt1 | contig 12652 bp, 7 predicted proteins | sample 1522041 | NCBI WGS metagenome assembly OFHR01 (sample SAMN04272335, study PRJEB24112) | coral metagenome | biome: Coral reef; feature: Shallow seawater; material: Coral tissue | host: Coral | place: China: South China Sea | collected 2014
GAAAGTTCTCGCACGCAATTTAAAACCTTTGTTAGTCTGGCCCTGTCGCTCTTGTAACAATCGTTTCTTATTGTTAAAGCGCTTTTATTCCAAGCTGATTAGGGTTACGCTCCGTGGTGAAATACCTTACAACGCCCCAACTGCCCCAAGTAAAACAAGTACGATAAGCCAGGTATGCTTGTCTTTAATCAGGTTAAATATTTCCCACAGCTTGTTTTTGGCTTATTCAGTGCGTAAATAAAGGGCAACGAGCTTTTGATTTCATATACCTACAGCACAGATTGACTCACCCATCTGGCTATGGGACACCCAAGCTGGTTTTTTCCTTCCTTTCCGGTGAAACCGATCTGAAAATGGGTGAACAATGCACTGGATTAAATCATGAAGACTTCTCATCCCACTTGAGGTAAGCCTAAGATTTTCGTAAGATTCATCAATGCAGAACTAAAAAATCGTTCCAACTTTGACCTTAACTTGCTGTCGGATTAAGACCATGAATACCCGACTGACTGCACTGCATAATACGACTGTATATCATTTGAGCGAAATTAATGCGAATTATCAAGACCCGACTTGGTGGCAACATACTACTAACTATGGTGGCAAATACGGTATAACACGAGAAAGCATGAAATAACTCTCTTATCTCAATTCTCAGTTTCCAGCGGGAAACAACTGGAAACTCTGACTGGCGACCCCTCGACGTTATACAATCCATGCAATACCGCAATATGAGCAACGCGCCTTCTGCCCTCTTGTTGGAGCATTCCTCGTGGATTAAAACCTGATATACATCTGGGAATGATGTATTTTTCGTTGTTTTTCTGGACTTTGCATGGTAATGCAAAGTATTTGGTGATGATGTTTATGGACAAGAAGGTCAAACGTTGTTTTCGAAACTCACTTGCTGCATGCGCGGCATTTGCAAGTGAATTTGGACGGTTGTGGTGCAACTTTATTTTTCCTGGATGTGCATGTCGTTTGTCAACAACAACAAACCAATTTATTTTTCTGCCAAACTGCGTTTTGCATTTTTCTGGAAGCTGCATGATGTTTTTGAGAAGTTTGTGGACGAAGAGAACGTTTTTGGAATTTGTGATGAGTTTGAAGTTATTTGAGAATGTTTTGGAAATGGTGATGAATTCAACCAACATGAATTCATCAATGTGAAGCTGAATGTTTTTGGTGCGTTTGGAATCTGTGTGATTCCGCTGCCATGTTCAAGACGGGACAAGTGCAAGAAGACCAACATAGCACAGTGCATGCTGCATGAACAGCAAACTTACTTTGCTCTCGTCGTTTCCTGTGTGGAAAAGAGTTGAGCGACTGGTGCAGTGAGAGCCGTTGTTTTGGGGTTTTGTGTTTTTGTTTAAACACTCGACGTGGCGGAGGCCGACCCCATTGCGTGCGTTAGCGACTAGTGGTTGTAATTAGGTCTGTTTGAAATTTCGCATGGTAGCGGAGCGGTTGTGCTCCACGCGTAGTGTAATTAGACGCGATGTTGCCAGGAAATAGCCAGGGACAAGGACCAAGTAACCAGACTAGTGCGCTAGGAATGAATTCACTGCACTTAGGCTCAGGATCGCCCATCATGAATAGGATGGAAGGTGGAGGAGAACCAGGAGCAGAACGAAACACAGGTGCTGCAGGTAATTCGCCCACAGGTACTGCGATGCAAGCGAACGCGCAACAGGCAGCAGTAGGAATGGGAACAGCAATGCAGACACCAGCTCAGAACTTAGTTGCTGCCGGAAGCTCAGTTGGTAGTGGTGCTCACATTCTCCCTGCACAGAACGTTTTTGGATCTTATGGACCTATGAGAGGTGGATTGATGGACCCTCGAAACTATGGACAGAATCAAGGTTATCTTGGAGGTCAAGGTCATGGATGTGGTAGTTGCAATGCATGTCAAGGGTATCCAGGTCAAGGTTTGCATGGACAAGGTCTGTTTGGACAAGGTCAGTTCGGACAAGGTCAAGGTGGACAAGGTCTGACAGGACAAGGTCTGATGGGACAAGGTCTGCATGGACAAGGGATGCCAGGACAAGGTTGCATGGGAACTGCATGCCAAAATGCCCAAGCTAGCACAGGCAGAAGTCAAGAACCAAATCAGGGGAATGCAAGTTATGGGATGCCATGGATGTCAGGTCAATGCGGAGGTGCTGCATGTCAAGGACAGGTTGGGTCAGGACAGAATGCAGGCATGTGCATGGGACAGGACATTGGCGGAGTAACACCCCAAAATCAAAGACTGCAAGATGTGCTGAGGCTGATGGGAGGTTTGGAACCAATGCAGTTGTTGCAAGTAAGACAAGTTCTAGGTGAACAGGCAAGCCAGGCTAGAGGTGTACCTGAGATGTTTGGACAAAGGACCACAAGTGGATTTCCTCAGAGCATGGATCCAATGCACGTACCAGGATCATCCGGGGAATACGTAGGAGACGTATTTGCTAAGAGTGAGAAATGGCTGGGAACGCCACCAACTCCGGATTGTGCAAAGTGGACCAGCAGAGAAGCAGAAATCCTAGGGTGGCAAGCATACATCTATGATTTAACAGCCTGGGCGATGCAAGCCAGCCTCGAGTTCGGCAGTGAGATCGAGCATGCGTGCAGGTGGCCAGACCCGCTTAATTGGCACCAGCTGAATGTGAATCAGAGAGCACGCAGTCGACGACTGATGGCCATGCTGAGGAGTGCTTTTGCAAGTCACCCAAGAACTTTGACGCTGATCAATGCGTTCAGTGAAGGGATCAATCTATGCAATGCAGATGTTGGTGTGAACACGGAACTGCAGGCTTCAAATGGCTTTGAATTGGTGAGGCAACTGACCCTGGAGTACAGCATCAGGACCCGGAGTGAAGCACTTAGTTTCAGGACAGCCTTAGCTGGGAAATCTTTTGCACTGCATGGTAATGAAACCAGTGCAAGTACCATTGTCACGGACACAATCAGAAAGATAGATTTCGAGATGGCTAGGTATTCTAAGTTGCTGGGAACACTGTCAAGTAGAATTGATGCTGCAGGGTTGCATGTAGCTGAAGCTGATTTGGTAGCTGTGTTGCTACGAAGTTTACCGGATGCAGTGAGAACGTTTTGTCTGCATCATACTGGAGGTGAATCATATCATGCATTTCGTGCCACAGCCTTGCGTTGGGAACAACAGCAACGTGCGTTTGCTGAATTCCACCCCAAGAAGAACTTGTATCAGGTGAACCAGGTAGAGGTATCTGATGAGTCAACTGCACACTATGACATGTCTGCAAGTGATGGGGATGGGAATTGGAATTTGGACGCTGTAGGCGGTATGAAGTGTGGAACATGTGGCAGTCGAAAACACAGTTCAAATGCATGTGATGTTGATTTGTCAAAACTGAAATGTTTCAAATGCCAGAAATTCGGACACATTTCTGTGAATTGCCCTGAAAGAAAGAAAGGAAAAGGCGACAACAAGCAGGTGATCAAAGGTAAGGGCAAGCAGAAAGGAAAGAAAGGCAAAGGTAAAGGTAAAGGTTTTGGCAAGAAAGGAAAAATGAACGAAGTAGGATACGAAAATGACTATGACGGGACTGACATGTGGTGGCAAGACGATGGATCTTGGTGGGAAGACCAGTCTTGGTTAGAAACGTCACAGGTTTGGAATGGCAATTGGGATGAATCATGGGACAGTGCATGGAATGAGGGACAGGAATACTGGGATGAATCCTGGAGCTGGCCGGCAACTGATGACCAGCAAGCCACTGCAAGTGCCGGTGCAACTGCTCAGGGAGTACAGTCTCTCGTGCTGAGTCCATTGATTTCCGATGTTTTTGCCAGTTTTGCAACAGGTTTGACAGTTGAAACAGACATTTCAAACGAAACTGAAACCGTTTGCAGCCATTTTTCATGTGATGAAACCGTTTTTCACGTTTCGATTTCAGGTTTGCAGTGTTTGGAGTCACACAGAATATTTTGCAATTGTGCGAATTGCATGATTATCGGTGATGACTTTGGTGCAAATTTGGAGAGATGTCAATTGCGAAACGTGAGACTAAACTATTTTTTCACCAGTTTACCACCAGCATGTTTTATTTTTGCCCCTGAATTCTTCGATGGAGGAGAATTCGTTCCTATTTCTGACAGTGAATCTTGCGAAGAACCTGAACTCATTTTTGTTTCTGACAGTGAGTCTGGATGTTCATTTGTTGTGGACCAGCCAACAAACTATGGAGACGAATTTGATGACAGTTGCACTGAAACGGAAACAGAAACAGACGTGTGCCAGTTGTGGAATTTGGATTTTGGATGGGTGCATGAACAGACCCCTCAAGTTGACTCCAGTCTACTTTGTGCCATGTCTGCATCAGGAACCAGTGTTTTGTCAGGATCTCTGCAGGAAACTTCGCATCGTGTCACGACCTTTGAATGCGGTTTGCAAGGTATCGAGGTTGAAGGTGATACTCCAGTTTCTCAGGATCTTGTTTCATCTAACTGTCATCGAGTCGAATTGAAAAGGGTTGGAATCTCAACATTTTTGAACGTGCAAGACACAGTTTCTCATTCATTTGAACTGCATAGATATTCACCAGTGTTGCATCCACTTTTATCTGAAATTATGATGGGAGACGAAAGCCAGCATTGGTGGTTGCTGGACTCCGGTGCAGCGGCAACAGTCATGGCCACTGCATCACGCGCCACTTACGGTGCATGGGTTGTGAACTCTCAGAATGACCGCTTCAGGGCGGCAAATGGTAGCAAAGTGAACATTGATGGATCTACTACTGTTTCGGTTTGGGTAGGGTTCAAGAAAAAGAATGACAATTTGGGAAGATTCCCAGTGTATCGTCAAGCCAAGCTGAAATGCCTTGTTGGCGGAATTAGCCATAACATCATTTCAACAAACACCCTTTGTGATTGCGGTTGGGAATTCAACCAGAATTCACAAGGCACTGAGGTTACTCACTCTGCAACAGGTTTGCGGTTAGATGGTGTGTGTAACTTTGGGGGATGTCCATGGGTTAAACTTGACCCTGCATGGATGTACCAGGATTCTGAATCCACTGCACAACAGGGTGAATTTGTGATGTCAGAAGGTATGAATGCAGTGCATGACGGTGCAAACTTGAATCCTTTAAGCCGTGCAGCGGAAGCTGCATTGGAAACTCACCGAATGCAAGGGCATGTGCCCTACGATCCACGTTGTACCATTTGTGCAAGAGGCAAGTCGACATTCCAACATCGTCGACGTCGAGAAGGTACTCTTGAAACGGAAGTGCAAGCTGATTTTGGGTTTTTGACCACCAGAGGTGAAATGGTTGACGATGAAGCTGAAGGGACAATTAAGGTGCTAGTTCTGACTGAGCTCTCAACGAATTGCGTTGGGTATGTCATTGTAGGACAGGAGACTCGAACGGTGAAGAATCAGATATGCAAGTGGCTGGATCATTTCGGCCTTGCTTCTTCGACCTCTTCCGTTGTCCTGCATACTGATGCCGAACGTGCTGTTTCAGAATTAGTTGGCACCAGCTCTGAAAAATACACTTTCCTTGTTAGACGTGCACGACCTCAACAACACCAAAGCAATGGAGGTGCAGAACGAGCTGTTCGACGGCTTAAGGAATCCCTTGCAGTGTTGCGTGCCGAGATGAACCAAGGAGGTGCTGATGTTTGCTTCACTGAACGTGGCCTGCATGATGTTGTGACGTACATTGCATTGAGCCACAACCATTTCTCAAAGGCTCATGGAACTGATTTTTCACCATTGGAGTACTCTACACAGCGGAAGTTGTCTCGACCTTCCTTTGCAATGTTCGGACAAAGTGTCCTTGCTGAGTTGCCCAGTAGCATGCGAGCCCAATCACCCAATGAAACTCGAAGCATTGAAGCTTCGTTTGTGCACTCAGGCTTGGATACTGGACCCATCGTGCAAGGTGCAATCAGAATTGATGGAGAATTAGTTCTGAAGCGCTTTGTTGCAAGGAATGTCAAGCCAATCACTCCAATTGCGTGGAACCAGGTCATTGGCGATCAACTGTTTTGTGAGATTGAAGGTGGTGGACAAGCTCAAGAAGTTCTTCCTGCACGTCCAGGTGTGCATGTCGAACCAGCTGCACCCAATGTGGAGAGACCCAGATTGCCTGATGCTGAGATCAACCAACCTATGCATGATGATGTTGTTGAATATCCTGATGGTGCGCCAGGTGATTTGGTCAGAGAGATGAAAGAACCCGACACGAGCTATCGAGCTCCAATCCAACGAAAGAGACCGGTGGAGTCCGCTCCATCGCAACCCCGAAAGCCAGGTGAGCTAAAGATTGCCCGACAAGAACCAATTCGTGCATCTACTGCTGATGGACCTGCACTTCCGAAAGCCTCTCCAACTGTTTCCCCAAAGTCTCCGTCTCCGTCACCAGATGTTGTAAGACATGATGTGCGTGTGTTTCCAAAGACACCCAGGTGTCCTGCATGTGATTCTGGTATGGATGTTCCAGGAATTAGGCATAATGCTGAATGTAAGAGAAAGCGAGCTGCATTTGAGGCGAGTGAAACTCCCAGTGCAACTCCTGTTGTTGTGCCTAATGTTGCAAGACCGAGACTTGAGGTTCAAGATATGGAGGTTGAGACCGAGACAAGCCCGGCTCCGGTCGGCGCAGGTTCAGATCAGGTTGGACCATCCATGGACGTTGAAGGTTCAGGCATGAAGAGAGAAGCAGAACAATCCGTGCAAGATCTTGAAGATGAGATGGCCGCAGAGCGCGCCTCTGGGACTCAGGTTCCAATGACTTTGGATCTTTTTGTCATGGATGATGCATGTCATGCTTTAGGACCAGTTGCATGGAGTTTGGAACAAGGACCTGAAAATGCACGAGCCACAGCTCCAGAATTGTTTGATGCTGAACTGAATTCGATCAAGTTTGCACAAGGCAAGGACCATACATGTGTGAAGGTGAAACTTGGTGGATCTGAAGTGCTTTTGTGGAAACCTGACGAAGTAATCGATGATAGTTCACTCATGCAATTAGATGTGGATCTTGGTTTTGAAGGAATGAAAGAAGAAATTGGGAATTTGGAGAAATGTGGTGCTGGAAAGGTCATAGGACAGGCTGAGGTTGATGCGTTGAAGAAGAAACACCCACTCATGCGTGTCATACCGAGTAGATGGGTTTCAGCATACAAAAGTGAGACACGGGTTCGTGTTAGGATTGTGGCAAAAGACCTGAATAAAGGAATTAGTGCACGAAAGCTGGGGATCTCGAGCCCAACACCGAGCATTGAGGGACTGCATTTTGTCCTTACTCTTGCTGCTCAACGAGCTCTTCGACTCAAAGGTCTTGACGTTTCCCATGCATTCATGCATTCTCCACTTCCTCACGGCCTCGTGATCGTGCTGAAGCTTCCTCTCTCAGTCTCTATGCCTGATGGATCACAAGCCTACTTGTTGCTCTACAAAGCCTTGAACGGTCTGAGAGATGCGTCTTTGCATTGGCTTAATTTGCTGAGTGACAGCATTCGTGGTGTTGGACTTACTTCGGATGAAGTGGAACCATGCATTTATCAAGGTGTTGTCAATGGTGAAACTGCCTTGCTTGTTGCCTATGTGGATGATCTGCTGCTATGTTGCCAATCTGAGAAAGCCGAGAAGATTGTGGAGAAGGCGATTGGCAAAGCCGTGCCCCTGAAGGAGACAGGAATTATCCTTCCTGCACGCCATGGTGGTGGACACCTAATTTTCATTGGCCGGCATGTGCATCGAGGACTTGAAGATGACTCCTTGACCATTGGTGTGGATCCGAAGTTCCTGGACACAACGTTCACGGAATTCAACATCACAAAAGGTTCGGCTTCAGTGCCGGATGTTGCTGGGATCTTGGACAAGGCTATGGGCGACAAGAATTTGATGCAAGAACTATCTCCCTCTGCATACTCACGTTTCCGACGTGCTTTGGGCAAACTATTGTGGATGGCTCAATCAAGACACGATCTCAAGCTCTACCTAAGCCTCATTGGAAGTCAGCAAGCCAAACCGAATCAAGGCACGGAATCTGCAATTCGTGCATTGCTTAGATTTCTGTTTGAGGATGTAGGAACTTGTTTGAGATTACCCTCTCCTGAATATGAGAATTTAATGATTGGCCCTGCAAGACATTCAATCCTGCATTCATTCTCTGATGCATCATTTGCTCCATACAGATTCAATGGTAGGAAAGGTATCTCAGGTGGAGTTGTGTTTTGTGAAGGTGCATTGGTTAGGTCATTGGCTCGTCAACAACAGTCAGTTTCCTTGTCATCATGTGAAGCAGAATTGTATGCATTGCAGATGGTTGCCCAAGAATCGGTTGCTTTCAGTAATTTCTGTCACCGTGTGTATATCGGAATTGGAGAGATGAGAGAAAGAGATGTTCCCCAAATCCTGCTGGAATCTGACAGCTCTTCAGCGTTGCAGCTGTTAGTAGGACAGGACATTCCCAAGAGAAGTCGGCATGTTGAGATTAGAATGGCCTGGATGAAAGCTAAAATTAGTTCCAACGAACTGCTGGTTGAACACCGAGCTGGAACTGACAATGTGGCAGATCTTTTTACCAAGTGTTTGGGGACCAAGGATTTTCTCAGGCATCGAACGAGCTTAGGATTCGAAGTGCCAGAAGTACCTGCAAAGGACCTGCAAAGAATTAGGGATGTCATGCTGTTTAACAACCGTGTGGACCAGAAACAAGACATCGCCTTTGTTGAAGTTTGTTGCGGGACGAATTCAGCACTTAGGGAAGCCTGCAAGGTAGCCAGAATGCCCTACATCGGTATCGTCAAACGAATGGAAACTGCTGATATGTTTCAGAAAGTGAAAGAATTCGTTGAGGTACAACAACAGCTAGGGTATAGATGGGTGCATGTGCATGCTTCCACACCGTGCAGTTCAGGATCGCCCCTCAAGAATTTTTCAGCGCAAGTAGAATCTGAGGCTGACAGGTCATGGAAAGGTATCATGGACAACGTTTCTAAGTATTTGTTGCTGGGGAATTCACGGTCATTTGAGTTGCCACGAAACAACAACATTTGGAAACGAGACGAAACGAAACGCGTATTGAAACAGTGTGGTTTGCAATTTGATGCTGAAGTGTTTTTATGCCAGACTGGAATGCAAGCGTCAAACGGCTTGCCAGTAGGAAAGGTTTTGATCTTTTGTAGTGCTTCAGCCGGTTTCTGCAACTTGCTCACGAAGAAGTTTGGTTGGTGCGAGTGCGACAAGCATGCTGGGATGTATGACGTGAATTGGAACCAGACAGGTGTTTACAACAGAGAACTTGCCAAGGCCATTTTGGCCGCAGTACGTGCAGGTAGGAAGGATCCCTGAAGGTGTGCTGTCTGCACAGAGCATGAAAGACCAAATGGAAAGTTTTTTTTTGACCTGCATGTGCACGAGTTTCCATAGGAAATTTGCGTGGCAGGTGGAACTGATTTTTGCACGTCTCCGGACGTCGCCAGTTTAATTTGAAAGGGGGATGTGCGACCTTATTTTTTTTGGCATGGAGAAACCAGAGTTTTGTTTTTGCATGTCTTATTTGAAACCAAATACAAACCAAACGAAACGAAACCCACAGTTGATGTCCAGATACAGTCATGTGAAGCACTGCAGTCATGTGGAACACAGATTTTTGTTTTTTCGCGAAACACTGGCGAACGCGAAGCACTTTTGATGAAACACTGCAGTGATGTGAAGCACAGTTCACTTGATGTCAACTTGTGCATGTCAGTTGAGTTTGTTTTGAGTTTTGCATGTCTGTGGACACATTTGGACAGGGTTGGACTACAGTTTTTGATGTTTTTGCAATGTTTTGGATGAAAGGCACGTCAGTCGAGATGCAACGACCTGCATGCTACTAAGGATGTCAGGTACATGACACAACTCACACGCCCAATTCAACATTTGCGGAGTTTAGGACCCTCAAAACGGCTAAACTGCGGTACTCGACTCTGGGTGCGTGTGTGTGTTGAAACAGCTTTCAATTAGGAATTAGATCGACTGACGCAATGGCTCGAAAGTATGGACAACAGCACTGGCCGCCAGCTGATGCAGGCCCCTACGGGCACTCTGGATCGAATTCGATGAATTCGCAGCAGCTCCCATACGATCCCAATGATCCAGTTCTTGGGACGGATATGACACAGGGAGAATGGGACCAACTACGTGCACTCATGCGCAAAGCTGAGGAAGGTGGGAAGATGAACGAACTTTTGACTGTCCACAAGAAGGAGGTCAAAAATGCTCCCATGAACAGAACCTACCCACCGGATGACGACTGGCAAGAGTGTAATGAAGGTCACCCAGCTGACAAGAATTCATCTACGAATTCAAATGCTGGTAAAGCGCCTCCAGGTGCTCTATGGCCAGATGATCCAGCATGGAAGGTACCACCGGCATCTCCACCGAAGAATTTACAGCAAGGGGCAAGCTCTGGGTTTCGTGATGCACGTGAATACCACAAGAAGTGGCAGGATCGCCCTTACGATCCCAATGACGACCCCTGGATTGAAGATGTGGAGAAGGATGACAAGCCGAAGGATAAGCCTGTGATTCAAATTTATGGGAACGTTGTGCAAAAGAATGCGGACCTTGCGGAGGCAAAGGCTGCTGCTGCCGCCATTGCAGCCATTGCAAATCAATACTGCCATCCGGATGAAGGAGGTTCAGCGGGTTTCCCAAAATTCAATGCACAGGTGCCTATCCCTCCTCCTGCCAAAGCTGATCCACCAGTACTCCCTGCCGCAGCTCTTGGAAGTGAACAGTCATACAATGAACAGAAGGGCAAAGGCAAGGGATTCGAGAAGGGTGGAAAAGGAGAATTCGGCAAAGGTGGTCAAAGCGACAAGGGCAAGGGCAAAGAATTCGAGAAAGGTGCAAAGGGTGAGAAAGGAAAAGAAGGAAAGGGAAAGGAATCACAGTTTCCCAAGGCCACAAGCCATTCTACAAAGTGTGCACGCATCTCGGAGGAACCACCTGATGTGGTTGAACCGAATTCGAATAAGATGCCAGATGGTGCAATGACAGACGGCTCCAAACGTCGTCATGAGGCCGTGATGTCCGCCTCTGACAGTGAGGATGGGCTTGGTAGCTATTCCTTCATCTCCGACACCGGGGACTCACCGCCGATCTTTCCGAGCTTTCCCACTGGATTGCCAGGCACTCACAAATGGGCAGACAACTGGCAAGATGCTGATGTTAATTACGAAGAGGTGGATTTCTCAATTCCAAAGCCTGCATGGATCAAGGACACATATCACTGGTCTTGCACGCTATTGAAGATGGGAAAATTCGCTGCATCGCCAATTACATATCATGCCTTTGTTGTCAAGGTCTTCAACAAGAGTGCAGATGAATGTCGCTACGCCAAGAAGATGATCGGACAATTCAGGAAGAAGTTGACTTCCACACCCAGGACACAGGGTCCTGATTTCTGTGCATTTCTTATGCACTGCCGAGTTGACGCATTCCTGAATGCTGGCTACGTGTACCAGCGTGAGTTCGAGTGGCGTTGAATGCTGGAGGTCTTTGAGACATTGCATGCCCAAGCCTATGGTTTTCTTTTTGTGCAATGTGCCTGGAATTCACTGGTATGGATGCTCTGTGCAGAATCTATGGAACTTCTTTTATGATGGACCGGACTGCATGGAATCCGTTGCAAGGTGATTTCAACTTGGCACTTTGAGTTCAACTTTTCTGCATCAATGAGTATGCGGACACAGACAACAGCGATGACACAGGAATAATTAACGTACACAGGTATTTTCGATACATCTGCAACTGCTGGGAAGAGATGACTTCGTGTGCGGATCCTCACAATGGTTTTGCGGATGATGTGGATACATATACAATGCATTGTGCTGCATGTTGGAAACTTTCTTAGCCAAGCTGCATGGGAATCGTAGCAAAAGGGGGTATGGAAGTATAAACTCCCGTTGATACGGTGAACATGTGCTACGTTCCCCTGACAACTTGATATGGCATGTGGAATTTGGTTACAACAATGTCTTCTTTGTGCACAGCTCTGGATTTGCTGCAGAATGGTGGAATAACATCTGGGATTGATATGTTTTTGGACGTTTTCTGGACTTTGCATGATGCTGCAAAGGTTTTTGGAGCCAACGTTTATGGACAAGAACTTCAATGATTGTTTGCGAAATACACTTGCTGCATGCTTCGCATTTGCAAGTGAATTTGAGACGTTTTTGGTGCAACTTCGTTTTCCTGGATGTGCATGATGTTTTTGACAACTGGTTTGACTCGTTTTTCAACAACAAACTGAAACCAATTTTTCTGCCAAGCTGCATTTACGTTTTCTGGAAGCTGCATGTCGTTTTACAACAACTTCATGGACGAGAAGAATGTTTTTGGAATTTTTGAGATGGTTTTGGAACGTTTGAGGTGAATTCAGCACATGTGAATTCACCCCAATGGAAATGGACAACAGTTTGAATGTGAATGGATGAGAATTTATTTTTCGTTTTCCGCTGCCATTGCCAAGACGGCAAAGCTGAAACAAGAGCGACACAACACAGTGCATGGTGCATGACAGACAAACAAGATACTTCGCTTTGTTTCCTGTGTGGAAAAGAGTTGAGCGACTAGTGCAGTGAGAGCCGTTGTTTTGGGGTTTTGTGTTTTTGTTTAAACACTCGACGT
>OFHR01000104.1_pt1:0-2500 | contig 12593 bp, 4 predicted proteins | sample 1522041 | NCBI WGS metagenome assembly OFHR01 (sample SAMN04272335, study PRJEB24112) | coral metagenome | biome: Coral reef; feature: Shallow seawater; material: Coral tissue | host: Coral | place: China: South China Sea | collected 2014
ATCCTGAGGACTCTATTTTTCCTGGTGTATCTTCAAAATCAGTAGTGCCCTAACCCGTGGTGCGAAACAGTCAAAATTCTACGCAGCACGAAGATACACACCAAAGGTCAACACGTCATCGAGAAGGACGTCAAAGCGGCAGGGAAACAAGGACAACTGACAGCCTAAAGGAGCGACCGACCGTCTTTGAAAACCCGCACATCGTCAAAGGCAAGACTTCTCAGACAAAGGTAGAAATTTTCCGATTCACTTTATTTCTTGTTTTATGAGCTTATGAATACCGCCTTGTTTTACTACAACATTGGAGTGACGCCCCACGCTAAAAACTTTGCATGAAAACGAGGCTAAGGAAGTTCTAGTAACCACAAGAATTTAATCAAACACAATGCCACCCAAAGTGGATATCAAGATTCTCTCTGGGAAAAGAGATAACGCTAAACACGCACTTTATGAATTATTCGACGAATTTGAAGCACTTTACTCAGTGAAACCTGAACTGAACTTATTATCAACTGTATTTAAGGAGATTGAGACAAAGTACAGGGGGATTAAGAAACAAATAGAGGTCATTGCTGACAGATTCGTTGAAGAAGAGGTCACTTCAGAAGATGAACGAGTTACAAATAATCTGAAATCTGGGGATGAAATTAAACAAAGATATTTAGAAATTTTGCAAAAATACGCAAGTTACGAAAAGGAACTTAGCTCTCCTCAATTACAAGATACCACTGAGAGCACCGCAGTTCTTGGAGAAGTAGCTACTGCAGTAAAACAAATGGCGCAAAATATGGCTGCCAAACCCAAAGTACCGGTAAGTGGCCTAGAAAGGTTATCAGTTCCATCGTGGGATGGATCCCGAAAAACGTACATCACTTGGAAAAAAGAGTTCAACCACTGGATGAACAAATACGAACAAGACAAGGATGAGCAGCTCCAACGCTTCCGTCGGGCACTGCCGAGAGGATCTTGGTGGGCAGAGCAGGTGAAGACTTGCAAAGTCATTGACAGAGCGTGGGAAATCCTTGACATTGAATTCGCTGACAAAAGGAAACTGATGGATGCGCTCCTTGCCGAGGTCAATCACTATGGTGTAGTAAGAAGCGACCCCAAGAGTCTGGCTCGTTATGCAACCTCGATATCTGTGTATGTGAGTGACATGGAGGACAATGGATGCCCAGTTCAAGAAGCGTCAGAAGCACCCTTCTTTATGTCAAGGCTCCTGTCCAACCTGGATCCGAAAGATAATGCAGAGTTCGGCAGAGAGATGAAACGTCAAAAGAAAGAAGAAAACGTTACAAATTTAGTAACCTGGCTCCACCAAGAAGCATCTCTCCGATCCAGAGGCAAGACAGAAACGGAAAGTGACAGGAGACGAGACCCGCCTTTTCACAGGAAATCGGATCAGCATTCCAGTGACATCAGTTTGACAGATGATGAAACATGCCCCCTTGGCTGTAATTGGAAACATCTTCTTGCCTCCTGTCCTGTCTATCATAAATCGTCTCTAAAACAAAGATGGGATATCGTGAGGCAGAATAGAAGATGCCGGAAGTGTCTTCGAGGGTCACATCTCACGAATGACTGCAAAAAGGCTGACGGTACATCCTGTGATAAATGCAAGAAGAATCATCACCGTTCTCTGCACAATGAAAGAAGAAGCGAACCGTTGGAATCCAACTTGAGGCCCGCTGCACCGATCTTCACAAGTCAAGTCACCCCACCTGTGGTTGAGAACCGCAACATCCAAGGAAGCGATAATGAAAAGACTAGTGGCGTCAGAAACGTTCTTGGAATTTGCCCAGTGCAGAAAATCAAGATTAGAGATCGCGATGGAAACCTCAACGAGCTACTTGCCTTGTTGGACACTGGTTCAAACACGAGTCTTCTTTCCAAAAAGGCTGCAAAACAGCTGGGACTGTCCGGTCCACAGACACACCTGACAATGAACTTAGCCGGAGGGCAGAAGAAAGCAGAAGTTTCAGAAATGATAGAGATTGACATCGTATCACCCACCGATGAAGATATTGTGAAGAATCTTCAAGTACACACAGTTCAAAAGCCCTGTAGCAATGCTAAGAATGTACCACGCAAATCCATCGACGGTTACGCCCATCTCAAGTCAATAGCAGATAAGCTACATCTCTCTGGTGGTGCCGTCGACCTCCTCGTTGGTACTGACTTTGTTGACGCCTTTATTGACATCCACACACTAAGCGGTGATCCCGGAGAACCTGTTGCAAAGCGGAATTGTTTCGGCTGGTATATTCTGGGGCAAGTCGATTCCGGTTCAAACAGCATGTCTGAAATCAGATCAGTAGACGTTGCTACTTTGAGTGCTGTAGAAGACATCAAGAAGCTCGTTCACCAAGACTTCTTAGGAGTCAGACCGACGGAGCTTTGTACCTGCAGTGAAAATGCCTTACGCGAAAACAAGTTTGTGAAAGCCCTGTCAACCTCGACTACATTGGTGGATGGAAGAGTGCAAGTCAAAATGCCGTGG
>OFHR01000104.1_pt1:7500-12593 | contig 12593 bp, 4 predicted proteins | sample 1522041 | NCBI WGS metagenome assembly OFHR01 (sample SAMN04272335, study PRJEB24112) | coral metagenome | biome: Coral reef; feature: Shallow seawater; material: Coral tissue | host: Coral | place: China: South China Sea | collected 2014
CCATGGCAGTTTGTGCTCAACGAAAGGCTCAATGAGCATTGAAAGGCCAGAAAAGTGCAATGGAACGTAAACAGTCCGGGCCATAGACATTTTTCTCTATATGATGACCTCGTCAAAATGGCGTCCTGGCACAATTCTCGAGAACTTATACCCGCCCCCAAATTTTGTCCCAGTATTTTTGTCTACGGGTTTTTGGCCTAAAGAGGATAGACAGAGCTTCCATTCAAAGCAATCAGAAATGGCGTCGGCTGCAATGTGTCGAAGAATTTTGTATTCGAAGTCGAACTGCGGGACCTAAATTGAGCTCAGAAAGGCTCACATGCTACAAAGCAAAAGGAAATTTGAGGTAGGTAAGATTTTTTTTAGCAAAAAAGAAAAATACTGGGGTATTCCCTGATAATTGGGCTTCAAATATATCGAAGCAGAATTCAAGTGCACGGTGGTTTAGTTCAAGTGCACGGCATTTGAAGTGTGACCCGTAGTATTGCCCTTCGCCGCCATTGCTTGTTAATATAGAGTAAGTCTTAATAGCCTTTGCTATTCTAAAGATTCTGTTTTGCTCTTCTTTTCAGTTGGTGGATAGTCGTATTATATTCGTTTTAGACCTTGGCTTTTCGTCTTTATACATGCAAAAGAAGAATTACATGGCTCGTTTGAATGTGGCGAAGAAAGCGTCTTTCCAAGTTATCGGTTGTATCCCTGGTTGTATCTAGATGACATGCTGGCACACGAATAAAAAGTTGAGGTTAGCTAAATATTTATTGTTTAGTCATAATTTTAGAATTAAGACTTACATTATTAAGCTCACGTACAGATTTGTACAGTATACTTTATGTCATACTACCACTCTTTGCATCAAAATCACAATAATTCATTCCTTCTATTGGTAGATTCCTTATAAAAGAAACCATTTAGTAATATTTAAACTATTTGTTGTTGATGTGGTTTTGTTAAATTTATTCTATTTAGCTTTAGTTTGCAATCACCATTTTCTTTGTTTTGTTTTATTTGTAAATTCCTGCAGAAATAAATTTTATTGTTACTACAAGCCTGTTTTGTTGTTTAATAAATAACAACTCCAAAACCTTCCTCAGTCACACTTTTTTAGAAGAGAAAAATGCAGTGAGAAAAATAGATTTGCATGAAAAACATCAAAACAGAATTTAAGTGCACCTTGTTGTTTTGTTGTAGTGTGACATTCAAATAATTTGTTGGCAACATAATTTGTCTCTAAGTGTTTTCTGCTGCATATCTATTGACTTTCAATTCTTAAGCTCCTATTTTGGTCTCCCTTGCAGCTCATGGATAGTTATTTATCATTTTTAAGGACAGCTTGTTGATTCTGTGGAAAAGTCCTTTCAAGAAAGTCTGATTTTGCTGACAAAAGTTTATTTAAGAATGAGTTATTGAGTCATTTTGAAATAAACATTGAGGAAGACTTGGAGCAAATTCATCCTAGTGGTATCTGTTCTGGATGCAAGCGATCACTTTATCGCATTCGTGCCAATAAAGATGAATCAACCTCAAAACAAGCTTATTTGTGGACAAGTCACTGTGAAGAAAACTGTCCATGTATGAAGAAAGCCAGAGGACGTCCTCTAAAAAGTAATGAAGAAAAGGTTATGACAAAAGATAATGAGAGTGACACTGAGAGTGGTGAGGAAATTGAAACGGAAGAAGAGAAGAAGTCTTGTCGAGAATTCAGTGCACTAATTCAAAACATTCCATTGTTGGACAGGGAGTTGGCCCTTGTATGTGCCAAGGAACTTGCTGACCAATTTAATCTTATTTTTTTGGACAGAGAGAACATTGAATTTTCCATTCAATGTTTGAACAGTCAAGATAAAATTAATCTGACTTCAACAATTTTCCAGCTGGAGAAAGAAAATATCAAAAGGGATATTTCATCCTGTAGTCAAACCTACAAAAGTCTACCTGTGCTCTTAAAAGTTACACCTCATACATGGGTTCATGCCAGAAATTCAATTCTTGCTTCTGCAGTCAATGCACTTGCAAATGAAAAAACTCAACCTTTTCAGAAAGCTGTAAGTGTTGATCAACTTTATTCCTTAGTGCAGCCCTCTTTCATTAGCCCCTTGATGTTTGCATCAAATTTACTTGCATACTCAGTCACACGTAGCAAGCTTGTCCTCAATATCTATGGCAAGTTCCATCCCGCTGGTGGTATCACAACTGCCAGAACATGGCTGAACAATTTGACAATGGATGTCCCTCAAGTGCCTGCTGGTGATATTCTTGTTGCCATCGACAATGATCAAGTTCTCATAAAAAAATGGACTGTCAGAAAAGATAATCGAGCGCAGATTAGTGTTCTAACCAGTGTTTGTGTGGCTCCAGTTCATCCAGATGGAACTTTGCAGTGGGATCAAAGTCTTTCTCCAGGGTAAGTTACAGTCAGAGTGTACATGGTCACTTTAAGTACACTACATGTACTTATTATTTTTGTAACATTGTGCAATATGCATTATTTAATTATTTGCATTTAAAAGCTGAAAGCTGCAAGCTGTAAAAGCTGCAGCAATGGCCAAAAAACAGGGTCAGTTGGAGTTAGGAAATTTCTGGCTCTATAGTTATTGGGTGGCGAGGAACTAAATGAATGACTTTAGGTATCAAATGACCAGGTCCTTGGTGTTAAGGAGATATAGTTTTCTGGTAATAACAGTCGTGTGTTGTAGCTGAGGGTGGGGGGTCGAGTGTACTTTCCACTGATAAGTACAAGTGCCTAAATTACTTAAAAGTTGCAGAAAGGCTATAAGCTCGGAATGATATTTTTGTACCAGGAGATATCTTAAGAAGTTACATGTACAGTACATGTGGCAACTAAAACTTCTCATCACAGCAACTTGTTCAAATTAGACAATAATATTTATATTTGTTTCAGCGTATGGTCTAAAAGAAGCAAACTTGGGAAGAAAAGTGAAGAGGATAAGGTAAAGCTTTTGGACATGTGCTCAGCTGCAGAGGCCAATAAGAAATTGATTCGCCATGAGGTAAGGGCTGTCAGATGAGCAAACATTTGTAAGATACTGTTCATTTCTATCTTAGAGACAGTCAATCAATTGGCTAGCAAGCTACATGTACCTCGAACAAGAATGAGTTTTTGATTTAGCTATCTGTAGAGCATGTAGCCATTTTACTGAAACACAGATTTTGTTTTTCTTGAGAAGTGTGACTGGTTTTCTAACATGTACTGATTTGAAAGAACTTATTTCTAAGCCATCTATTGGTGTTGGATTTAACTTTACTAATTAAAAGTAATTTAAATTACTTTGCTTTTGCATTTATTTAATGTGCTTGGTGTTTGGTGTAAATACCTTGCTCATGCCACTATCTCAACCAACTGTAACACATTGTAATAATTTTGGAAATTAGTTAAATATTGATAAGATGCTTCTATTTCCTTGTGACTTCAGAAAAAAAGATGATCCATGAACTTCTTCATGATTTGCAAAAGGAGCAAACCAAAGTCAATGGTGAGTGGAAAGATGACACTGGCCTGCATGTAGATGACATAAAAGCCAATGAAGGGAGACGTGTTTGCCCTGTTTGCTAAACAACATTTAAACGGACAAAGAGGAGGCACTGTGTTGTACAATGACATATTGAAGAGCTTCAGCACCTTGAAGCAGTTGACAAAGACTGTATTTTGAAAGATGGTGAAGATGGAGAGGTTGACTTAAAATGTCAATGTTGTATATTATGAAGTTGTCAAAATTGTGCAGATGCATAGAATATCCATACCTCCTCCACAGAAGGGATTATTTTTAATACGAACCCGAGCACCTGTGGAAAATCCAATTTAACTTCATACATTTCCTTGACACCCTCCCCCCAGGAATTTCCAATCTTTCTGTTGGGGAATATGGATATTTTCTGTATCTGTTATTGAGCAGTAAAGCAAAATTGTGCTGCTTTTGTCAGATTTTGTGTCGGATATCGACTCTACATATTATAAATGAAATTCTACAAACTGCTGGCACGAAGAAATCTTTTGCTCTGTTGGCAGGATCACAGTGTTTTCTGTGTAACTATGTATATTCTAGATTTTATTTCAATAATTTATTCATGCCTTATGGTTCCCTAACATTGAGTTGCAATAGATGGTTGCATGAACAGTGATGAATATAATGTGGCCTAGATATTCCAAGCTAAAAGTTCTATCAGTAGTAACTCAAGTGTAAAGTTTCTCCTGGTTAAAAGTACAAAAATGTATAGAAATGCATCAGTGAAATAACAAAAATGGAATTTTGTATCAGAGGCATTGGCTACTGTCTTAGAAATAAATGATTTCAAACAAGGAGGGTTTATTGCATTATAGATCTTCTTTATTAACCATAACAGTTACATGAATGAGATGCATACTGACTGTGTTGTCTTTGAGGAGTGAGGGTGGAACTCCTTGTCTTCAAGGGGGTGAAGGTGGAATTCCTTGTCTTGAAGGGGGTGAGGGTTGAACTCCTTCTTGTCTTGGAGGGGGTGAGGGTGGAACACCTCCTTGCTTGAAGGGGGTGAGGGTAGAACTCCTCCTTGTCTTGGAGGGAGTGAGGGTGGATACTTGGGGTGAGTGTGGACATTTGGGGTGAGGGTGGGTCCTCCTCCTTGTCTTGGAGGTGGTGAGGGTGGAACTCCTTGTCTTAAGGGGTGAGGGTGGAACTCGTTATCCTGTTAGGGATGAGGGTAGAACTGGGGTGCTTGTCAAACCACAAGACTTATTTTATTACCTTTTAAGATAGTGACCGGAGCGGTTATGACAGGAATGTTCCTCCTTGTCCAAATAGGTATCTAGCTACCCGCCGAAAAGAGATTATTTTAACTTTCAACGGTTTTTGTTGAAAACATTTCATAAGCAGCTACAGCAATTTTAGATGTGCAAGGGTCTCAGATCGGCAGAATTCAGTATTTTTTAAACAGGAAGCTATTTTACCCTCTGAAGTGTGGCAAGATGTGGATTGAAGGGTAAGTGAATTATCGGTAATCTTCCAAGGCTGAGTGATTTTTCTGTTTCATAATTTGAAACGAAGCGCGGTAAATTCCAGAAGCTATTCAGTTTACTTGCACTGGCGAACAGCTTT
>OFHR01000107.1_pt1 | contig 12494 bp, 13 predicted proteins | sample 1522041 | NCBI WGS metagenome assembly OFHR01 (sample SAMN04272335, study PRJEB24112) | coral metagenome | biome: Coral reef; feature: Shallow seawater; material: Coral tissue | host: Coral | place: China: South China Sea | collected 2014
ACTCGATAGAATTCCAATCAAACTTCAACTTACAGGTAAGTCTCGTTTAATTTTTTAATTCTATCTCGTCATCACTGCCCAGGGATCCCATGAGATTTCAAAGACAAGACAGTCACATGAGGACAAATAGACTGCAGGATACAGTAATATAAGAACTTCCTTTAATGGAAATAAGAAACAGTAACGCTCATTATAACAAAACTACAACAATGCAAACAAAAGGGGTGTTACATATAACAACTAACCCCAATATAACTGGCCTCAAATTACATACTGGCCAGATAAAAAATGTGTGTACAAATAATCGGGAGATTTCTCCTCCCGGGAAAAAACAAGTCCGCATTAAAGAACAGGACTTTATTAGAAATTACTCAATATGTAGTACTGCTGATGCAAAGGTGGTGGATTGGACTGGTTTATCGTAGAATCGATCAAATGATCTAGACGAGGACCACCCTGCCGTGCGCAAAATCTCGTCCATTGGAATACATGCTGCCTTGGCTTTGGAAGTGGAGGCAGACCGAGTGCTGTGTGGTTTGAATGATGCAACATCAATTCCAGCAGAGGACATAACAGTTCGAATCCATCTTGACAAAGTTTCCTTTGAAATTGCTTTGTGTGGTCTGGTGAAGCTAAGAAATAGCCGAGTTTCTTTTCCTCTCAAGGGCTGGGTTCGTTTAAGGTATTCCGTCAGGTATGAATAAACACAGAGGGACTTGTCATGAGGGTATACATGCAACATAACTGGCTGTGGCCGATAGCCAGGCCTACTTTGTTTAATGTGAGCGGGTAAAACAAACTCAAAACATGAAGATGTATCTTTCATGAAGTTAATATTAAGCATATGCAAAGTCTGGCTCCTCTGTGCTGAGACCAGGGCAACTAGCATTGTTACTTTCAGAGTCAGTGTCTTGAGATCTAATTTCTCCATAGGGCTTAATCCTGAAAGATATGACAAAACTGGCTGCACATCCCAAGTGGATTGATATCGAGGCATAGGTGGTGTACATTTATAGATCCCTTTCATGAATCTTGATACTATCGGGTGACTCCCAATAGGTGTCCTGTCTGTAGATACAGTGAGTGCTGATATAGCACTTCTGGCTGTATTAAGCGTGGTGTACGTTAAACCTTGTTCATGAAGTCGAACTAAAAAGTCCAGCACAGTGGTCACAGATGGGCTATAGGGAGAAGCTTGTTGTTCACCACAAAACTCAAACCATCGCCTGAGGTATGGTTGGTATTGCTTCTGTGTTCCAACTGACCAGGAGTGTAGGATAATTTCTGTAGCTTTCCCTGAAATGTTGCTCTGGAGGAAGCCTTGCCGGAGACTCTGCAAGCCAACAGGCGAAGTCGCTTTCGCAAGGGGTGTATAGCACCGCTGTGAGGTTGTGTTAGTAGGTTGGTGGATTGGGGGAGAAGGAGAGGTCTGTCTATCAGAAGGTGTAACAACGTTGTGAACCATGGCTGGGTTTGCCAAAGAGGGATCAGTATCACTCCTGTTGCCTCGTGGAATTCTATTTTCTGCAGGCATGAGGCAATTACACTGAATGGAGGAAAACAGTAAAAATATGAGTTAGCCCAATTCATATGAAAAGCGTTCACAAACTTTGCTCCAGGATCTGGCTTCCATGAAACATAGTCCTGAACCTTATAATTTAACCTGGAAGCAAATAGGTCAATTTGGAAAGGACCCCATATATTGCTGATATCTTCAAACACTTTCATATTTAGGAACCACTCTGTGGAGCCATCAAAATTCCTGGATTCTTGATCGGCAACTACGTTATTAACGCCTGGGAGGTGGCATGAGCTAAGCCAAATATTTCTGCTATTAGCCCACTGCCAAATCTGCAATGCCATGTCATTGCAGTCATTCGACTTAATGCCCCCCATAGCATTGATGTACGACACTGTAGTAGTGTTATCTGACTGGATCCTTATGTGTTTATCTGTTAAGTCACTGCACAAAGATTGCAGGCCAAACAAAACTGCTTTCATTTCTAAATAATTGATGTGGAAACAGTGTTCTTTAGCACTCCAAAGCCCTCCAGTCTGCTGTCCTGCACACACTGCCCCCCACCCTGTGTTAGAGGCATCAGTAGTGAGGGTTAAGTCAGGGTTGGTGTGCATTATATTTTTAAATGCTGTATTCACGTTGGTCACCCACCAGTGCAATTCTGATCTGGCCTTTGCACTCAAGCTCATGAGTGCATCATAATCACCCTTGTTAATTTGTAAAGCTGAAATCTTATTTCGTTCTAAATGTCTGTAGTGCAACTCGCCAAACTGCACTCCTGGAAGACTGGATACTAACAGCCCTATGACCTGAGCAACCTCCCTAATAGTAGGATTGCTCTGATTCAGAAGGTTCTCACAGGCCTGTTTAACAGTTATAGCTTTCCTGGGTGGAAGGCGTATAGTCATTGAATTGCTATTCAGCAAAAATCCAAGAAACTCCAATTCTTGCGTGGGTATGAGCACTGACTTTGTAGGGTGAATGACAAACCCTAATTTGAGAAACGTATTTGTTGTCTCCAAAATGTTTTCCTCGCAGGAGGTATAGGTGTGACCCATAAGAAAAGAGTCATCAATGTGTCCCATGCAGAAATGCCCTAGGGATCTGAGGTGAGCATATATTGGCCTCAACACTTTGGTAAACAATCGTGGGGCAGATGCTAACCCGTTTGGAAGGCAGGTAAATCGAAAATAATTTCCTTGCCATTCAAACTTGAGAACATTACGATCCTCTACTGAAACAGGGATAGAATAATATGCATCCTTAAGGTCTACTGATGCCATAAAGCATCCTGGTCGCATGAGTTTGAGGGCGGCATGGATGGTATCCATTTTGAAATGATAGTATGCCACAAACTCGTTAAGGGGTTTTAAGTTCAAAATAAGCCTATGGCTACCATCTTTTTTGGGTCTCACAAATATGGTAGAGATAAAATCTCCATCACTGGGCTTAGATGGTTCTAGAACCCCTTTTTTAAGGAGTTTAGCTATTTCAAGGTTTATGATGTCTTTGTCCCCAGATGAAAAAATAATTTGTCTGGGTTTGGTAGCCTGCAACAGGTCTACAATGCCCCTCAAACTCTATGTGATGATGCTGGATGGCATCAAGAATAACAGAATCAGAAGTAACTGCTTTCCAATTTGTTATGTGGCCTTAACACAACCTGCTTTAAAATAAAGGACCAGCTGGGATAGCAAATCTGCATCCACAATAGATGTGACTTGTTCCCTCACCTTGTCTTTCATTGATCCTTCCGGATTGGAGTGTGTTGTTTGGTGTGGGCACCCCTTGGTGCCCGGCTGTTGGCTAAAAAATGCCTTTGGGAATTTGTCTTGTGTGTGGCAAATTGCCCATGTGCCCTAGCATATGGCTTTGCAAAATGTGGCCTGTTGAACCTCTGTTTTGGGGCCTTGTAGCCCTGGGATGATGTGCTTGTACTTGAGGGTTTTTGCATCTGTATCCCCGCTTTTTTCAGTTCCGCCATATCTTTTAAGTGTTTAGAGAGATCATCTCCAAACAACTTAGATGTTGTTTTAATCTCTTCCTTGCAGAGTCGAGTGTAAGGTGGATTTAACTCGGGTTTAATTAATTCCCGTCTCTTCATGTTCAGCTTGTGGTGCGTATTGCACAAAAGAGCAATGCTATCCATGATAACAGTGAGAGTTTCTCTCGTATTCGGCGTGTCGCCAGATTGAATGGAGCTAACAAGCTTGCCACTCAAAGTACACAGCGCAGATAAGACAGGCAACAAAAGCTCCTGTACTTTTTAGAATGCTAAATCCACCGTTCGACTCCAACGAGGGAGCAAATCCCACACCTCTTCATTGACACTTGTGACGTTAAGACGCTTGACATTCTCCGGTGGTGAATTTTTGTCGGCGCTCTCTTTGACCGTGTCGGTAGAGAGGCCACCAGTGAGCATGTTGTCGACGAGGGTGGCAATTTTTCCCTCGATAGCTGGGGATGTTTTCGTGTTGGGTAGGTAAGCCTGGGTCATGCTATCTACGATGCTTTTGTGGCCTTGAGGCTCCGAGTCGGAGCGAGTGTCAGAAGCCATGTTGTTTGTTGCGTTTGTGTTCGCGCCTGAATCGCGCGTGCAGTCATTCACTACTGCTGCGATCTGAGTGATGTCCAGTGAATCGGCTGGTCTGTCGAGATTTGGCCCGGCTACATCGTCTTGGAGAAGGAGATCTTCCTTTAAGTCCGCCAATGCTGCTGTTTGTGCCTGGGAAGCCTCGCTTAACTGAGACAACGTGGTGGTAAGATTTTAAAGGACGACAGCCAAGCTGTTGCTGCCGTACGTAACAAACTCGCGGAGTTCTGATCCCGAGGGTGTTGTTGAGCTATCTTCCGTCGTAGCCGACATAGCTGCCTATGCAAGAAACCGACTGGCCAACTATTTGCCTGAGAATATAGTGGAATAGGCTAAAAACAAGCGAAAATTCTATCCGAAAAACTAAAGCTGCAAAACTGATTTCGCGCGCCAAAAGCACTGATTACGCGCATACGCCTAGCTATCTCATGGGATCCCTGGGCAGTGATGACGAGATAGAATCACTCAAATTCCAGACAATAAAATTAACTGAAGAATAAAATTAGGTGAAAAAATAAACTTAAGTGACTCTGTCACACAATAATATAGTTTGTGTTGATGAAGTGATGTGGTGTCTACAGTAATCCATGAATCATCAAGGACTACTTTAGAATGTGCACTGCGTTTCATCTCGGAACATATGACCCACTAAAATGTCTATTGACGTTTTTCCCAAGACAAACCCTATGTAACATAACACCTCTATATGCTGAAAGTTGAGAGTCACGTTTCGCGTAACGAAACTCGGTCGTTATGTAACACTAAATGACTGCGGTAACTATGTCACGTTTCACGAGCTGAACGTTCGCATAAACATTAACAGAAATAACTCCTCACAACGAGAGCTTGAGCCGCCTGTGCCACACATAATGCAAAGACGAGTTAATTTTAAAGCGCGGTTACACGATCTAAAAGATCGTCTTGTTTAGATATGTATTCAACATTCAGGCCAACTTTATCACGAACCAAGTTGAACAAAATGCTTATTAAATGGCAAAAATCGATTCTCAATAAACTACCAAAACAAAATAAGGGATCACGGAAAATGTCGTCAAATTTTAAGGGTTTTATTTTACTGAGCTTTTGTTAAAAAACACAAGTTTCTTTTACTAGAATATAACATTCACCCAGACGTGCAAAAACAAATTATTTTCTCGATCTAAGCGTAGTTGACAAAGCCGGAGATAAAAATATTTTGTTCACATAGCAATTGCGTAATTCAAACGGGAAGTCTTAGAAAGAGTAGGAGGCGTCAAACAGACATGAGCAGAAATTGCTCTTAATGACAGAGACTAAACACGCCATCACTTATTACAGTGTTGACTCGTTATGGCTGTTGTTTTGCCTTCGCATCGCCAGCTGATGCTAGCTTAACACCATCTTCCTACTTTCCACAAATTTTGAGAACTGAAGGTGCACGTTGCGGTGCAAAAATAAGTGTTTTAGCCCTCGTTGTTTTTCTTTCAAGGATTTCAATAATGCTACGTCCTACGCAAGCGGGGAGTGAGTTCGAAAATTTCGTTACATTTTAATTGATAGCCTTTAAATCGCGTTTTGTACTCTTCTACTTCGTATATCCTAACACCCAACAGCTTGGGCTGGCATCACAAATTCTGCCTCATAAGCACCTTGAGTTTGTTTTCGGTTTTTCTTTTCAACCTCTTCTTCTCGTTTATATTTTGTGGCATTCCTATTTTCCTGTCTTCATATAAACACACCTTGAGTACTTTCAGTCCGTTAGAACTGGCAAAGATCACGGAAAATTGTGGTGATAAAATTTTCTGACGCTGACGCTCTAGTTCATGAATAACGCGGAAAAAACGAAGAAAAAGACATTTTTGTTGAGGGGGGATGGTGGTAATATTTTTACCTGGTGTCTGTCTCGTTTGCGAAAGTAAATTCGTGCCTTCATTAAATCCCTTTTGAAATTGCGGTTATCCTTGCAATCTGATTGGTTCTTAGCGGTGTGATTTATTTGCAAATTGCATTTTGTTTTCTAAATCCTATCTTTTTCGCAGCTAATGAGAATGAGAGAGTAAAACAAAATAACCAATCAGATTTCAAAGCTACTTTAAAGTAACTAACAAAATTTCAGAAAATGAAAGACAGAAAGCCGTTATGTGGGGAATTTTGTCACTATTATTGCCAAAGCTTCGTTGTTGTTTTTTTTTGTTTTTCAAAACAATTGACGAATTTAATTGATTAGAGTTTCTGAAGAGCTTCTTTTGCAGATTTTTCTACTAGCTTAGGATGCTTAGGATCCGTATGATACCGAATTCATCAAAACGAAAACAAACCAAAACCACACAACAAGAGATTCATAGCTATCTCAAGAAGGTAGATGTTTGCAGCTTCACTGTAAAAGCGCTTTCCGGTTTATTCAATGAAATCGCTTTTGGCACGATCGCTGACGCGTTGTTCGTAGCAGTAACATATCCAACTTCGGACGCAATACAGAAATGATGAGGCGGCTGTAATGTGGCTCCTTCATGGTCAGACTGACTGAGGTAACACCTGGGAACTTTCACGCTTGCCAGATGAGGTAGGTTATCTTTCCACCGTAGTTATCTTTGGAGTTCTCCTTCGAGGAGTTGATTCAACGCCCTCTTCATTCTCCACAGGTCCTGCGCAATTTGGCGCAGCATGGTTCAGGTGGGTCGAAGACCGTGCAGATTGTTAATAAAACGCCTCTCAGTGTGTAACTTTGCCCAGCTCTACGACTTTGAAACCAAACATGTCTGACTCTTTTTGCCATCTTACTCCAAGCTCTCTGTCGACGGGCAACTCATCAAGACTGACATCTAAACATAAGTCAGCTCTCCTTGCCCGAGGTATAGCAGAGAGAAACCTTCCGGTTGTTGCTTACAAATTATGCCAGATTTAATCCACCGTTAGTACAAAGTTCAATCAATTGCTCCATCAGCGTGATTGCGTTTTCCGGTGTTGGTACAGACTTTAAGAGGTTATCAACATAGACGTTGTGCCTAAGTATCCGTCGTCACAGGGTCAAAATTTCCTTCATTGTCATCTGCGGTTCTCAGAAGGATAGAGTTAGCTGAGCAAGGTGAATCTGCGGATGCAAATATGTACTGCCATGTCTTACTCCTGGTGCACTTCGTGTATGCTTTTACTCCACCACAGGAATGTTAGTGAATCTTGGTCTTCTGGAAGGACTTTTACTTGATGGAACATACTCTCAATGTCTTCAACCAGAGTTACAATCTCTCTTTGCGAGACCTCAAAAAGACTCCAATTTTGTGTAATCGGGGCCCCACAGCAGGTTCTTATTCAAGAATGTTTCTCCCTGTTCTTTGTTTGCCTTGTTGCTGCTGGTGACTGCAAAATAGGGAAGATACCACGTTCTGGGACCCGATTTGGAAGCTTCTTCGTCTGACAGTTAGGAGCATATCCCTTTGCAATGTAATCCTCCAAGTTAGTACGATGTTTCTCTTGGACACTAGAATCTTTATGGAATTTAAGACTTCAACTTTGCAATCTCATTTCTGCTTCCCTGTGGTTGTTTGGAACCTGAACATGATCTCTTCTCCACAACAGACCCATCTCATGATGATCATCGCCAGTTACCTGCATTGTCCTCACTAGGATGTCCACCGCACGCATGTCTTCTCTGGACAAAGTAAGGTCTCGATGCCCACAATCTGCTTCACCATCCGTTCTTGTCTTCAACGTAGTCTTCGTTCCAAACCCTAGCTTGAACTTTCTAAAACGTCTCAACTTGGTAATGCAAGTTCTTGTCACATGTGACCAAGTTGACTGAAATGTTCCCGTGGTTCTGTGAACTATTAATACATCCAGTTACGACCCAACCCAATGGGCCTCGTAGAGATAGCAACAGGCTATCAAGCCTCCTTGACTTTCGACATTCAAACACTTCATGTGCCTCACTAACATCCTTTCCTATGGGTACCGTCACCTTTCTCAGTTCCACTTCAGGCATTTGAATGTCCGCTATGTGAGGGTGTAATCCTCTGTCGATGTCTTCTGGAAGGCACTTCTCTGCGATGTTGAACTTCTCTGATACAAGCCCTTTTTCGACAACGGTAACTTCTCCTTCTCCTTCGGACTGCAACTTGAATGCTGCAACTACAAACTCTTCATCTTGTTGTTGCAAAAGAGTGCTAACAGACACCATCTTCGTCCGACCTTTCAGGTTAAGTTCTTTCGCGACTTCGGAACTGACCATGGTTCCACGTGATCCATTGTCTAATAATCCATAAGTGGTGATGAATTTTCCATCTGAAGATAAGATTTTCGCAGGTATCACATGGAGAAGTATTGTTTTCTTCTTGGTCGGCTCTGTTATGGTCGCATACCGCACTGTAATTCTATGTTCAGTAGTGCTTAGTTGCTCGCCATTTCTCTGATTTACCGCAGGTTTTAATTTGGTTCCCCTTGGCGGGTTTGGTTTCCTCCATTGGTTTGAGCAGTGTCTCCCCTTAGGGGGTTTTGAAGAAACCTGTGGTGTCTTTTATCACTCCCTCATGGGCAGAACATTTGGGATTCACACCTGCCGTCTATGATGTCGTTGTGTCATACAAGCACGACATAGCCTATGAAGTTTCACAATATCCCAGCGGGTTTGCGTATCTTTGTTTTTTTCTTAATTCGGGGAATGAAGCCAGTTCGTGTGATCCTGAAAAGCACAAACAGTTCTGCTTGCCGCGTGGGGGCTTACCCTGTCCATCACCTGATCCTGGTCTTCCTCCGGTGTCTTTCGCTTCGAAATCAGTTACAAAGGATGAGGTCCACCTTGGATTTGGAGGGTCATTACTTCCATGCGATGGGTTTCTTCAGTGTTCTCTTGTCTCCGTGGTAGGCATCGCAACAACACCTGCAAATCCTGGGTCATTGTTAATTGCAGCCTGTCATATGACGAACTTGGCAAGATCTTTCAGACCTGGAATTGGTCCATTTTGTCTAATGGAATACGATACGTCGGCCCACTTGTTGATCAAATAGTTCGGCGATTAGCTTCATGTTTGCAGTAGTGCCTGCTTCGCGTTCATAGTCACCCCTTTAATCGTTTAGTTGCACACTTTTTAGTTCTGCAAAGTTGCGTAGACCATTGAAATCTCTATTTCCCAGTTTTGCGCCCACGGTCAGCTTTTCAGTGCAGGCAGCTGCAATGGAGTCGCTGGTTGACCATAGCGATCTCCTAAATTCGCGACAAAATCTTCATATGAGCACCCTGCAGATCGTGCCACCACATCGCATCCTTCGCCTGATACAAACTTCCGTACAAATTCGATTTTCTGTGCATCGGATAATAAGCCATATTCTATATTGTCTCGAATTCTTCCCAGAAAGACCGGAAAGTTTGCTGCATTTCTACTAAATTTTACTGCTTGCATGGCTTGAATTGCGCTCAGTCTCAACAAAACTGCCTGGGTTGAATTTGTGCCTAAGCATGGAGCAAATGCAGCGGCTTTGGGGGTTAAGGGCATTTTAGTAGTTGGCAATCCAGTTGGCTATCTGTCCTTTCTTTGGTAATTGAGGTTCAAGAGGGAATGTGTGGTCCACCTCATTCTTAAGAATAGGATTTTCTTCATTAGCTGCAGTGTCACCATCTTCCAGAGACAGCAAATCATACTCCTTTTCTGCTCATTAAGCTTTAAATCGGATTTCTCTGACCATTTTCGCTTTTTCTATTTCAATATGCATTTCTATGCATCTCCATTTCTGCCTTATACTGTGCTAATTCTACTGCTTGGTCAGACATGAGCTTCTCAATCTTGAAGATCAGGATTCTTATGCAAATGAACCCTAGCCCTCAAACCAAGATAGCGGACTTAACACCAATGACGTCATCCCTTAGTTCCCAGTACCCTCTGACCCCTAATAACGTCATTCTTATGATGTCACCCATCCCAGTCCCCTATCTCTTTGGCCCGAGGCCTGGCCCCTAATTAACATATTCAAGATGGCAGACCCTTAGTTCCAAGTCCCCTATCTCTAAGACCCCAGTACCTATAACATCCCTAGGACCTAGGCCTAACTCTGATTAGTTTTCAATCCCCAGACCTAGCCCCTAATGACGTCAACGTTCCCAGTCCCCCTTCGACATCATCCCTAGGACCTAGACCTAACCCTAATAACCATATTTAGAATGGATTAACTTAAATGCCTCTTATAGGATCATGAAAAGTCCGCTGACCTTTGTGGGAGGTGCTACTCTGTCCTCCTAGTGTCGAAATGTACAGGACGCATGTGCAATACCTCCTAAGTGGTCCATACGTGATATAAGGGTCGTGCATTGACTCCGCAACCATGTGGTAGATGTTACTCTTTCCCCTATATCCAAAATGGTACAACACGCATGCGCAGTAACACAAACATTACTAATTTAACGTGAAACAACATTTTATTGAGAAAAAATGAAAGATTACAAATTTTCATGGATATGTAAGTGAGAATCCAAAATGACAGAGGTTATTTTCAACCAATCAGGAGCAGAACTAAGAATACAAGATGACGGCATCGGCTCGGAAACCTGGAAGAAAGGCGACAGTTTCCTACAGGAAGGAGGATGAACGCAGGAGTCTGTTTTGGGCGGGAAAATTGGCCACAGGACGCAAAAGCCTGGGATCGTTCTCATGGATTTCCATGGGAACCTAATCGTTAAAAATCTTACAAGGTTCTGTGACTCTAAATGACAGAAGTCGTCTTGCAAAAGGTGTCACGCGTCACCCAAAATTCATTTTAAAAACAAAGAATATATTTTCCAAAAATCCAGGACCAGGTTGTTCAAACCCCTATTAAGCTAACCCATGGATAGCGAGAATTTTGATTTCAGTTTTCTACGTTTTTGGTGAGGTGTTCTTTTTATATTGTTTGCATTTCAATTTCGAGCTGTAGTAATCTCAAACTACACTAAACGTTAGAGGCGAAAAACATTTTTAAACAAGAGAAAATAATGCTGCAGTTAACGTTTAATCCTAGGTTAACGTCGAGCGGCTTTTGAACAACCCGACCCAGGTGTGTTACAAACTAGGCCGTGTTTTGAGTGGCTGGCGCCCATGCACTATTTACAAACAAGGTGTATGCGTGCTGACGAAGGGGTGAGAGCGTGTCTTGTTAGATGAATGGTATAAAATTGATCTTTGCTGTTATGGCATTTGGTGGCTCCTAAAGGAGCCGTTTTTTGTTTGAAGCTTTCTTCCCTCTGGTCCAGAAGTAGGTCCAAAGCCTTCCCAAGGAGCGAGATAGTCTCTTGCTGTTCTGCAATTTTCTTGCGGAGTTTTAGCTCCCTCGAATGTTGGATCACATTTTCCGGCACTCTTGCCATAAAATTTCGGTCTAAAAGGACCACCCTCTTCTTACGTTTCACTTCCCCGCTACTCCTCTGTGCTGGCGTGTCATCAACCAAAGAGTTGCTGGGTAGGGAGAGATCTTTCTCTACTTCCCTTAACGCTTGAGATATTAAAACATCGAGTTCTTTGTCCTTCTTCAACTTGAGTTGTCATACTTGGAAATAAAAAGTGCTGAAGTATTTATACCTTTTAGCACTTAGCGCATAACCAAATTGTCGTGTGCTTTGTTGTCTCTTTGGCTATTCAAAATGCCGCGCGGTTTGAAAGCGTTAAGGTGGCCGAGCACAGTTTTCGCGCGCGCTCATGCTAACGCAATTCAGCGCGCGCACAAGTATTGCATAAAAACAAGCTGCGTATTTTCTGCATATTTTCTGCAATAGCTGCAGATTTTCTTCAATAGCTGCAGAAAATATGCCGAAAATATGTAGCTATTGCAGAAAATCTGCAGGTGTTGCAGAAAATATGCAGCTATTGCAGAAAATATGCCAAAAATATGCAGAAAATATGCAGCTATTTCAGAAAATATGCAGCTTTTGCGGAAAATCTGTAGGTGTTGCAGAAAATATGCAGAAAATCTGCAGGTGTTGCAGAAAATACGCACAAAATATGCAGCTATTGCAGAAAATATGCAGAACAGAATACCTGCAAGTACAAGGAGCATATCAGAAATTAACGAAGACAATACCGTAAAAACAACAGGGAACAGATCAACAAATATTGGAGATGTTATAATGCCAAGAATAAGGAACAGATCAATCAAAGGCTTAGTAACCAAAGGCATAGAAAAATAGAAGCCCGGGACCAAGAATCTGAGAAACTGGAAACGAGTTTGGTTCCTGGCGGTAGATTTTGTGGAAAAACCGACGGTCAAAACTTGAAAAGTTAAAGTTGGTTTTCAAGCTGTGATTATTCAATAATAGTACTCCGCACTCTCAAGAGTTTGTTTATGTTTTTCTTTTGTTTTGCGTCATGTAAGACATCACAAAATGTAAACAATTCGCAACTACTTACATGTTTTAAAACAACCGCCCTTATGGATACGAAACGATCC
>OFHR01000111.1_pt1 | contig 12365 bp, 6 predicted proteins | sample 1522041 | NCBI WGS metagenome assembly OFHR01 (sample SAMN04272335, study PRJEB24112) | coral metagenome | biome: Coral reef; feature: Shallow seawater; material: Coral tissue | host: Coral | place: China: South China Sea | collected 2014
CTCATCGCAGTAGCCATCGTACTGAATTGACTCCACTGAAAACCGATCTCGTTGAGCAGCTATCTGGACAACCTCCGCGCGGTGGCTGCGGGTCTATGCATTGCTGATGGGCCTTGGCAGTGCTTAGAAACGAATTGTTCAGATGTGGTGCTTGCAAGTTTCGATTTGCTTCAGAAGATTTGGGCTGTGTCTTCAAAAGAGCGGAACGCATTGATGCATGCCATGCATGGCAATGGTGCAGGAAGCAGAGCAACAGCTCGCAAAAGGAAACAGAAACAAAGCAATAACCAAGCAAATGGCTTCAATTTGCAACAAGCAGGTGAGATTCTCAAACTACTCTCTCAGCTTTTCCAATTGTTGGGACTCGGGGGTGGCGGTGGGAATTTGCTTCAACAGCTCAGTGCTATGATGGGCCATGGCGGGTGTGCCAAACCCAAGAAGACTAAGAACAAGAACAAAAATAAACAGGGCGGTGATGGTGGTCTGGGGGATTACGGCCAAGGGGGTGGTTTTTACCCTTCTTCTCCTCCTACTCAGCCTCCGCAGAATACTTCGAAACCACATCCTAAGCAAAAGGCGGACGTCCAAAAACAGCCACACACAGAGCAGCAGCCCCACAAAACGCCCAAGACCTTTGCTGAAGTGGTTCGAGCCAACACTGCGTTTAAGCCGGTGTGGAGCCTGCGTCAGTCAGACTGGACGGGGCCCATTTTGGGCTTTGATGACTTTTGTGTCGCACTGGATAAGCCTGGAAATATTTCAGCTACAGTGCAAGTGAACTCGGAAGAGCAACTTGAGGAGTTGCAGGTTTTGCTGAAAGGCGATTCCCCTGATATCAAAAGAGAGCTCAACATCACAGCTGTGATGCTAGCGCCGAAAGAGGCCAAGCAGACTGAGGAGGATCGACCTTTGCGGATGGTGCCAGGAAAGATCTCGGGCAAGGTGCAGCCCAGGCAGGCGTTTGTGATCCCACTTCAAGGCCAAGGGCCATCACTCAAGAGAGCTGCCGTTGTGTCAGCGGCTCCTGCAGTGCAGCCTGAAACTGTTGTAGTGAGATTAAGTGTTGATGCAAAATATTTGCAAAACAACGAGTGGCAGAGCATCCAGGCCAAGCCAAAGGCAAACGCGCAGGCTTGGTTGCATCGGCATGTTCCAGAGCATGTTGCGGACAAAGTCTTTGATATGTGGGCGTTTCAGCAAGAAAGCATGAAAGGCGGAGGCAAGCCAGTGATCACTGGCCTTTTACGCATTGAGCGAAGTGCTGCCAAAGCTCTTCTAGGCTGCTCAGGCAAAAGTACCTGGTTTGTGGAGCCTTTGCAATGGAACAACTCCGTGGTTGAATCTTGCGATGTTGAGTGGGTCAAGAAAAGTTCGGAACTTGATGGGCCCAGCTACTTGCAGAAGGTTCAGTCCATGGCTGGTGACCTGGGCATTGCCCGGGGATGGAATGGACTGGGAGTACGTAAGCCCAGGAGCGCCGAGCCTCCTCCTAAGGCCAGAGCTTGGCGCGTCACTGGTGTTCCGCGAGATTGGGCGGCTAGTACCTTGACTCAGGAACTTACACGTGCTGGCCTGACTGAACTCAAGGTGTTGTCCCGGAAAACTGTGGGCAAACAAGTGGAATGGTGGGTGCAGGCCAATGCTCAAAAGGATATGGATTTCATTGAAATTCAGGCTGGCGAAAAAGTCATTGTAGCTGTTGAAGCTCCAAGACAAAGACGGCAGAGAACACATACCATGAAACTGGCTAGCAATGGAAGGGTCAGTTATAACCAGAGCCATGCATGGCAGGCGATTGCCACGCCTGCTCCTCGCAAATCTTTCTACATGGGAACGCCAGTCAAAAAGCCAGTGACTATTGCAGGGGCTGAGAAGGTTCCTGCTGAGAATTTGGACGAGGACAAGTCGGACGCAAAGATGGACAATGCTGGAGAACCCGCTGGGGCAAAAAGAACTGTCAGTACTCCTGAAAAGAGTCCTCCGGCCAAGCGTGTTGCGGGGGAACCCAAGCCCCCTCACAATATGAAGGTGAAAAGCATCCCTGCTGACGGCAACTGTCTTTTTGAAGCCCTTGCTCAAAGTTTGGGCGGAAAAACAGCCAGGAATGTGCGTGCAAGCGTTGTCACCCACCTGACCAAGCACCAGGGTCGTTACAAGCCCTGGTGGGACGGCAAGGAGCCAACAGAGGCGGAGAATGCTTGCGAATCATGGGAGAGCTATCTCACCATGCTCTCAAAGATTGGTGCTTGGGGCAGTGCTCTTGAAGTTTCTGCTGCGGCTGTGCACTACGATCGCCCGATCATTGTCTTCCAACCTCGTGGGGTTCCGGAGATTTACAATGGTCGTGGCAAGGGTGGTGCTCCCATCGCTTTGTGGTTTCGTTCAAAGCACTATGAACGACTTGAAGGTGCTTTCCCTCCTGAAGTTTTGACTCAGGCCGCAAATGGTCCAATGCAGGGCAACAGAGGTGGAGGATCGGAATGTGGCGCTACTTCAGTTGGTGCCACCAGATTGTCAGCTTTGCCGTCACTGGTTCATAGCAACAATAAACGTGGAAGGTGTGCTAGCCCCGCGCCCGCCTCTACTTTGTCAGAGCAGCGCAAGAATTCTTCTTCCCCTGCGGCTGCTACTTCGGGTCGGGGTCCGTGCACGCCACGTGCAGCCAGTGAAGGACAAGACGCAGCCAGTGCTTCGTCCAGACGCACTAAGCGTACTGAGTGGACATGCCCTTTGTGTGACTTTTCCACTGGGGTGTGCAAAGGATGGGTTGACAAGAAGAGAGCTCATATCAATGCTTGGCATCCCGATGAGAAGGAACAGTTGAAAATCGGCTTCAAAAACACGTTGCCTGCGCTGTCTGCGGTCAAGAAGGGAGGAGTCTATAGCTGGAAGTGTCCTGTTTGCAAACTTGGCTTGTCCGCTGATCACAACCTCAAACCTGGCCAAGTGTACAGCGTCATCCGCAAGCATAGGGAAGACAAACATCCTCAGGCGGATGCCAAGCTCTTCCACAAGGACAGCAGCTTCAGACGGGAGAATGCTAGCAAAGCCACGCGCCAGGTGCGTGCAGCTGCAGTGGCTCGAAGGTTGCTTGGCTTCAAGCGTGGCGATGCTGGAGCACATGACCCCACTTTCGTTACCATTCCAGCCACAGGAAATGGCAAACAGAAAAGAGTTGGAATGTCTTACGTCATTTGCAAAACTTGTGGCAGTATGGCTTTGACAGCGAAGCGTTTGGCAAAGATTGCTTGTGAACAGTATGCTTCCAGCAAAGGGCCCAAACGAAAGCAGTTGGTGGAAAGATTGCGTGCGTGCCTCAAAAATGCAGACATCAGCGATGACCTCAAGAAGGGTGCCCGCACAGTTTTGGAAATCATCGACTCTGGAGCATTTCGCACCACTGATACTGCAGCAGACAGCACGCATCAGATTGAGGCCATTGTGTGGCCTGCCAATTTTACGGTGCGTTTTGCTTGTGTGCATTGCAAGCGTTGTGTCAACAACATCAGACGGCTTACAGGAAGTCAGTGTCCTCGTAAAATGGTTTGGACTAAGTTTCGAAAGGGCCAGAGGGATATTTTGGTGCCTCTTGCGGCTCAGGCTCCAAGTGCCAGACAGCGAGCTGCTTCGCGAGCTTTGGACATTTTGGGATTGCAGCAGGATGGCGCTGTGGATCAGAACCCATGACGGGCTCTGACAGCACTATGCGGTTGGGGACTATGAATGTACGGTCCTTGGGAGGCCGCTTGGGTGGTGTGCTTGACTTTGCTCAGCTCCAGAATTTACATGTTCTGTGTCTTCAAGAAACTAGAGTTAACAATCACAGCTGGAATGCTGTGACTCGTGCCGTCAAGGCACGCGGGTGGCAACTTTTTCCTGGCCCTCAAGGAAGAAATTCGAAAAATGTAGTGGAAGGTGGTACATTGGTTCTAACAAAGTGGCCTGCTGAGGCCTTGGCCCTTCCTGTCGACATGGTGTCTGTGGAAAGATCCATGGCCGTCAAACTCTATAGACCTCAGCAAAGGCCGTTGATTCTCATCAATGTTTACTTACATGCTTCAGATCGCACAGCTGCCAGCCGTGCGCTGGGTGCGCTGTTCGAGTTTGTTGCTGCTTGTGGTGAAGATACAGTGATCATGGGTGACTTCAATTTGGAAATTCATTGTTGGCCAATTTCTAACGTTTTGGCTACTGGACAGTGGCGGTCCTGTGATGAGCTGGTTTGCGGAGATCGTGTTTTAGGTGGTACACATCGAACTGCTGCAGGTGTTTATACAGGTGTGGTCATTGACTATGGCTTGTGCACTCCTCGGTTAATTATTACTGGTAGGGAGCAACATCTTGGCGTGGCTGACCATGACGCGGTGGTTTACAACTTGCATGTGCCTGGTTCATTATCCACACCGTGGACTCTCCCAGTTGGTGCCCCTTTGCATTCTGAAAAGGTTGCTGAAGCTTCTTGGCTAAGTGCTTGGGAAGAAGTATGTGACGATTTTGGAAATGCATTGAGTACAGGCAACGTGGACTCTGCTTGGACCTTACTTAGCAACTGCGCAGAATCTCTTCTTCTCGCACGTGGCAAAACTGGTCGTGCTATGCGCCAGGGCCCGCAGCAAATTGCCAGTCCTCCGTCTTCAAAAGCGCCTTCTTTGCAAACAGTGAAAGAGCGCAAGCTCAGACGCTTCGCACGAAGAGTGGTGGAGTACCAAAAGGCCCCGTTGCCAGAGTTGGAGAAGAAGTTGGTTCGTGATGGCCCTCATTTACATCATTCTTTGGCTTTTTTCTCTTTGGATGACCCCAGGTTGGTTAGTGCAGTGCTAGAATTGGCAAATGCAGAAGCTACAGCAGCGTCCAAGTTACGCTTGGAGGCGTGGAAGGACAGCGTGCAGGAAAATGCCACCAAACTAGGCAGGTGGGTCAAACAGGTGCCGCCCGCCAGTCCTACTGCAAGTTTTGATGGCCCCATTCTACCTGCAGATAGGGCCAAGTGCGCAGCATTGGATTGGGAGAGGTATTGGAATCCAGGGTCGCTTCCGAATTTGAATCTGGGGGACCAGTTGTACTCTCAGATTGGCTCTGCAAGCGATCCATTGCCGGATGACTGTATTCAGGTTAGTGGTTCTGAATTGGTTCGGATTGCGCTCAAAGCGAAGGACAAGGCTCCGGGCATGGATGCCTGGACAGCTCTCCATTTGTGCAATCTTCCCATTGCTTTTTGGGATCAGGTCGGTGCTCTTTGGGATGCTTGCTTGCGACATGGCTGTGTTCCTACGATGTGGAAAGATGTTAGAATTGCTTTGTTACCAAAAGCTACTGGTGGCATGCGCCCTTTAGCCATTGTCACTGTCCTGTGGCGTATTTGCATGAGTGCCACTCTGAAAAAATTACAGCCTTGGATTGCGGAATGGGCTTCGCCCGAACTTTTTGGTGGTCTACCAGGCAAGGGCATCATGGAAGTCCATGAACGTTTCTACGAAGCTGTCAGCGCGGCAAAGCAGTCTCGTGTCGATTTGGTCGGGTGCAAAGCTGATGTTCGCAAGTGTTTTGATTCAGTTTGCCCTCAGACAGCCATTAAAGTGTGGCGATGGTTCGGTGCTCCCTCATCAATTTGTGATTTACTCGCTGATTTTTACAGTGAACAGCGTCGTTGGTTTGCTTGGCAAGGTTCTTATCACCCTCATCCGGTTATTGCTCAACGGGGTTTGTTGCAAGGCTGTCCAGCCAGCCCTGCGCTACTGAACGCTTTGATGACAGTTTGGGTGAGGTTTGTCAAACGGCAGGAACCAAGGATTTCTTTGGCTATTTATTTGGACGATCGCACCATGTGGAAACAAGGTTGTCAAAGTTTTGAAGTGGTCATCAACGCCATGACTGCGGGAGCGCAAGCCGATGCTATTCTCGGCTTCGAACTTCACCCTGACAAATTGGCTAGCTTCGCCACCAAACCGCATCTGGTTGCCAAGGTGCGCAAGAAGAAAGATTTAGTAGGTGTACCTGCGGATACTTTCACACTGCTTGGCATTCAATACAATTTGTCACGCCCCAGTTCTTGTGTTGATGCGGATATTGTCAGTGACAACATTCAGCGACGGTGTCTCAAAATTCGTTTGGCAGCACAGCACTTAGGCACTCGCATTGCATTGGTGCATAAGTTGGTGATATCTTTATTTGCTTGGTCCGGTGCTTTTCATCACTTCAGTGCAAGAACCATTCGAACATGGACATCTATGATCGAAACTGCACTTTGGGGTCGAAGGGCTCCTCCAGGTAGGAGCCGGCTGCTCTTTTGGAATTCTTTGGGTTCTGCAAGACTACATCCGATGTTTGCGCTCCAGTTCACCGCCGCCCGGGCGGAATGGAATCGGCAATGCCGCCGTGCCCAAGGGTTGCCTGCAGCTACCTCGCCTGCTCCTCGCTGGAAAGCAGTACTCAAAGATTGGAAATGGCGACTTGACGATGGCCTGTGGCACACGCCTGCTGGGATTTTGAAACCTGGGTGGATGTCTTTGAAAAGCTTGCAAAAGGCCGCTATCCATTCATGGCTCGTTGGTTTGTGGACTAAAGACACCAAAACGGATGGTCGATGGCCAAACGGCAAGGAGCCGGTTTTCCTTTTTCAGGCAAATGCAGCTTTAGGCATGGATTACTACAGTCGCAGGGTTTTGACTGGTGCTGCAGTGGATGGCAGGGTCACAGAGCGCTTTGGTTCTGCTTTGAGTTGTGAATGTGGATTGCGGTCTCCTGATCGAGAACATCTCACTTTTCACTGCCAAGCGCAGCCATGGGATGGTGAGTTCAGGAGCGCTACTGAACGTCGTTTGCTGGTTCCACTTGTGGATGCTCCTCCTGTGTTGCCTTTTTCCAACATGGTTGCAGATCCTGCTTTGGTTACTTTTATTCAGCAATTCGATCCTCTTCAGCGACCCACCTTGGGTTTGGACGGCAGTTGTATCATAGCTACTTCCTGTGATCGATGGCAAAGAGCTAGCTGGGCGGTTTCGACACTTTCAGGCACCACTGTTCAAGGTGCCGTGACTGGTTTTGAGCAAACACCTGCTGCAGGTGAGCGTGCTGCTCTTCTGCAAGCTTGTTTAGCCTCTTCTGCAGCTAACAGACCGGTGATGCTCTTGATTGACAATCAGGCTTTGGTGCGGCGGCTTCAGCGAGGCATTAGCACTGGCCGTTGGGAGGGTGACTTGCCGCTTTTCTGGCAGCGGATCAGCGGCTTATTGATTCAGGGCACTGTTTGCACTTGGATCCCTTCTCACAACAAGGTGCCTGACTGGACACCACCAGATGGTTGGATTGATGTTCATCTCTGCCGCGTTCTCAATGCGACAGCCGATGCTCAGGCAGGTGAGGTGTTGCGTGACTCACGCTCCATGATCGCTGCGGCTGTGCAGCGACATCAGCGAGCCGTGGCTTGGGCTGCAGCAGTTTGGCGTCTGCAGAGGCTACGGACTTTACCTTTTTGGCAAGTCGTACTTGATCAACAAACATTCCATGCGGAATGCTAGCTGGCGCACTGTGTTTACTTCTTTTTTATTTCAGGCAGGTTTCGCTTCCTTTGAGTTTTGCTTGGAGAAGTATGGGAACTTGATTCTCGCAGATGGCATACTATGGCGTCTTAACTACTTCACTTCGGTGAGGAGCAGGTTGACGTCCGCTTACAACAACAACAACAACGCCTTTCGAAAGGATTTGGTGCTGCTTCGAGGAAGCCATGGCCACAGCCTTAGAAATTCCTAGAAGTGCGAGAAAGCATCATAGAACGAGAAAAATGTGACATGAACGTGAGTTTTTTTCGTGAGTTCTGCCTGAAGGGACACGTTTTGATTTGTCCAGCTAGCAGCTAGCTTGTTTCAGTGCAAAATGCGAAACACAACCAAACAGCATGATCGCTTGGTTGATTTGCATACATGTGAATGGGGGATAACGAGCAGGAGCAACACCAGGTCATGTTCGTAAAGGCAGGCAATGCTTCAGTAGATAGTGGATCGAAGGAGACACTGGTGTAAACAATTCCGGTATTTTCACCCTAAAAGCGACCAAGGCGATCGAACATCGAGAGGGCAACTGGTCCAGACGACGTTTACTGCTTGATGTGGGAGCCACTGATGCATATGACAAAGCTACTCGACACAGAAGTGGTGGCCTTGTGTGGACATTTCCTTTGCGTGGTCTGCTCGAAAGGTTGAGACCATCGCCTTTTACCGTAACCCCCATTTCTGCACCATGGTGAACCTTTTCACATCACCTTACTGTAAGCCTCCATTTCCATATATCGTTACAAAGAGGTGATAAGTGATAAGTGATGTTTTGACCCTTCCAAACTTGTTGATCTCTGAGGCTCACGTGCTTACTGATGGACTTGCTGGAGCAGAAAGTCGAATGATTGGCATCATCGGGTTGCACCACAAAGCAGCTCGTGAGCGTCACTTTCCTCTTGGCCTTTTGGAAAAGGGCTTGAAGGTCAAAATTGAAGAAACTTGGTGCGGGATTGCAAGAAACCTCTACTGTTTTGCTGTTTGGAGAACCAATTTATGCATTTGGACGATCGATTGAATGGACAAGGTCCATGGTCCATTGTTCATATTGCTCCATTTGCATTTTATGTATGTCACCTCTCAAAAATGGCTCATTCTAATTTAAGTTCTCTCTTTTTCCAGAAGGTGTCCGAGCCATAATCATGAGTTTGAATGTTGGACAGCTCAAGGAAGCTCATGCCACGCAGAACATCGACAAAGTTCGTATACTGAACAGCATTGCCTTTTCTCGTCTTGGAACTTGTGACTTTGAGCTTTTGCAGTCGTACCCCGCTGGGGATCCGAATTTCCAGCGAGTAGATGAAGCTCTTGCTTCGCACTTCGCTTTATGCAGCTGGTACGGATTTGTCCTTCAAGGAAGATGCACTGAACTCCTGGCCAGAGCTGTAAAGGCAGACGTTGGTAGAAAGATAGTGCAGCTTTCACTGACTGGGTGCCAGAATTTTTCTGACCATGAGCTTGACGTGCTGATCGAAAGCCTACCTGCAGAGTTGCGCGTTTTGCGATTAGATCTGGGATTCTCGGGTCTTGAGACTCTGGACATGTTCACATCGACGGTGCAGTGTTTGAAATCTTTGGTCCAGTTGAAGTTGCGCTTCACAGGTTCCTCGCACTTCAGGACTGCGGCAGGGCTTGGAGTTGCCCTGAGAGAGATGGAGAACCTCATGTACTTGGAGCTATGGTGCGCTGAGTTGTGAATTTCCAGTCACATTTTTCTTCATCTTGAACCAGCAAAAAATATGATTTTCAGCTTATTGTTTGCTGCGCTTTCAAAGCTTTCTTTTTGATTCCATGGACATGATATTGTTATTTTGATTTTTCTCAGCTGCCACGGTCCAGTGGCTGCAGGTTCATGAACTTGCCATGTTTGGAAGAATTCGGATGCTTCAGTTCTGCTTTGCAGTCTTCGCGAAACCTGGAGAGTATAGTTATTGATCTCAGTGGATGTGGCCAGGTGTCGATTGATGCGAGGATGGAACTTCACCAATCCATCAAGTCACTGAAATGGTTGCGAGGCAGCTTGGACACTTGGGTGAACATTGAAGGTTTACCAAAGCGAGAATGGTTCGCTCGATTTGCTCATGTTGATTTTGGCGGTGTCATCAAAGGGCGTTGCACCCGGAGCTTCCGTTTCATCTGGCAACGGATGCGACAACTCAGTGCCCGCCAGCTGCCACATGTCAGCTCAGTGTACTTTGAGCCAACCAGGTTTGGCAGGTCCAGCGCCACAAGCAGTGACGAATCAGCTGGAGAAGATGCAGAGACAGAGACTTACAGCACTCAACAGGAGATGTTTGATGAAGGCAAACCGTTCCCATGCAGCCATCCTTCATGTCATTCGTTTCACTGTTCTGAGAGCGGTTATTGTGAAAGGCACCACTGGGTGGGCCTTGGCAAAAGGATTTGCGTTGCGGTAAATGGTTGGCGCCAGAATGTGGAGCTTAGTGTGCTGATTCTTGCACAAGCAGTGGCAGAGGTAGAGAGCCGATTTTTGTTGGTTCTTCTGGTTCTCAGCCTGTTGCCCGTTGCAAGTTATAGCTTTTCTCAGTCAACAGGAGTGTCTGGCACGTTGATTTTTCTGATTGTTATCTCAATTGCAATTGTCAGCATTGTTTACACCACAGCTCGGCTCAACAGAATGCAAACACTGTCAAGGAGGCTTGAAGTTGAATCGGAAGCTTTGTATGCAAAGAATTTGCAGAATGACATGTCCAGGCTTTTTGGTGATTGGGGTAGAGACGATATTGCCCAGCCTCAAGTCACAAGCTTGACGGAACACTTCGTCGAAGCCAGAAAGCATCTTGATGACTTCGACAAGAATCTGTGCCTTCCACTGCGGGAGTTCTTGGAGGAGCAGCCTGGTTCCATATCTCGGCAAGATTTACGGCCTGTATTGATGACACTGCCGATGGCACAAGAGGCTGTCGTGCGAGAAGGTGGATGGGACAAAATCTTAGATCTCTTGTATTGCGATGTAATCTTCGATGATTGGGAAAGAATGCTCAGTGCGTGGTGCTTTCTCAAAACCAGAGCAGAGCATGATGAGTTGCGAGAAATGGAGATTGTGCGTACTCGCGATTCTTTTGCTTCAGTCCAAGCTGGTGTCAGATGTGCCGAGATGGTGGTCAAGATCAACCACTATTTAGCCACGATCCGTTTCCGTGAAGCCTCCTTGACAAAGCTGGAAAATCAAGTGGATGATGTGCACCACTTGGCAGAACAGGTGGGACTTCTGGCAGGCAGTTTGCAGGTAGATCCTTTGCTTATGTCTGGGCGACCAGCACAGCAATCACGATTGGTAGTCGTTGTTGTTGCTTTGCTTCGGATCAGCTCATTACTTGCAGCAGTGTACCTTGGGGGGCAATACTTTGTGCGGTACAGTCCACCTTTCATCCGTTCCAAGCTTCCACAATTGATCCGAGATGCATTTGCTCTCAAGCAGACAGTTGAGCCCAGTGATGGGAGATTGCCGGAGGCTGTCGCTGCTGATTCTGGATGGTTGGAGGAGAGCCTTTCGCAGCTGTTGCCTTCCATTGTTTTCTCTTTGCCATACCTGGCCTTGATCATGGTCCTCCTGAGCGACTTGCGCCGGTGTCGGTCAGCCAATATCAAGTTGAGACCGTTGAAACCCACCCAGCTGCTCTATGAGGAGTATTTTGGCATTGAAGGCAAGCTCTACGGCTTCAAAGTTGCAATGCTGCAGTTATTCACAGTGATGCTACAGGCCTTTGGAAAGCTCCAAATCATGGGTGGCCTTGTGTCCTTTGCATTCCATTCAGCTCCGAAGCATTCAGATGCGTTTGAAGGATGTTTTTGGGCTTTTGTGGGTTTCCTCTGTTTGAACAGCATCTATCCAACCATTCTGTTGGCCGTCCCCTCTGTGAAGTGGGTGCGCCGGGGTGCTGCGATGATGGATGCGGTTCTTGATATTGCTTACACCAGCACATACCTCATCATCACCTTGCTGGCCATCCACGAACTACAGCTGGGCCAAGCCATTTCAGGAAATTTCGGGGATGAGGCTTCGGTGAACTTCCAAGCAGAGTTGGACCCGGCATTTGCATTCCCAGCCGACTTTTTTGGTTTCTTTGCTGTCTACTATTCACTTGCACATGTTTGCACTGTTTGCCGTGCCTTGGAGCGAAGCGATCGATCGACCTACTGGAAGAAGTTGCAAAGCTTACCGAACTCTGCTTCCCAGTCACTGCTGAGCCCATCGAGATTTTCTTGCTCAAAGAGATATCGGATTTGTTGCAAAGCCTTGCATTTTTGCTGCATTGGTTTCGTTTTATGTTGTTTCTGCAATTTTCAATCCATCGTGGTTTCGCAACCTGTTGACACAATTTGTCATGTGAGTATCTCGAAGCCCCTCAACATATTTGTACAGAGGAGGCGTCTTGTTGTTCTCAGCTTTACTGTACTTGCTGCACCCTTTTGTGCGTCCTAAAGCATACTAATACACCACTTCTTAAGTTGTTGTTCCCCAGCATCAACAGCCAAGGGGGTAAGGTTTTTCAGCAGGTTTCAAGCTTCCCAGGAGTTTCACAGGTCCAGGATTCCGAGGTGCATTCCAAGTATTTCAGGGTTTCCAGGGTTCCAGGATTCCACAGTTGCAAGGTGCTGTCGGATGGCATAGTTCCAGGAGTCCCACCAAAGGCACTCGTGAAGTTAAAACATGGATACCTATATGATACCTATATTTTCAATGTCAATCCCCTTGAAATTTGGTTTCTGGAATGGCCCCCTCCCTTTCATTCCATCGGGCTTTGATGGATGAACTCGAGTACTTTGTTTCTCCTGGAAACCGCTGCTAAGGTA
>OFHR01000115.1_pt1 | contig 12036 bp, 10 predicted proteins | sample 1522041 | NCBI WGS metagenome assembly OFHR01 (sample SAMN04272335, study PRJEB24112) | coral metagenome | biome: Coral reef; feature: Shallow seawater; material: Coral tissue | host: Coral | place: China: South China Sea | collected 2014
AGATATAAAGACACTCGTTAAACAATTATTTCTTTTGTTTTGTCTTTATGAATTACTAATGAGTTTCTGAAGGTCTCGTAAGTTTTAATTACCATGGGGTTGCTTACGAGAGCATATTCTTGTAAGCGACCAGCTGTAGCTACGACCAGTTTTTCGAATTCCCGAGGTGGTCGCTTACGAGAGCTTTGACTGATCTAGCAATATCAACATGATTGTTAAAAAACTTCCAACTGCTGTACATGTACATGTACCTGAGATATGATATGTCCATACTGTAAAAGTTAGTCATGTTGTATCAGTTGGCCATGAGTATAGTGACAACATTTTGTTATCAGGTTATGATGTTCATAAATAATTTATTAATTTGTTTTGCTTTTTCATTTGTATGAAGATCCACAGGTCTACGGGATGACCTCACATTTCTTCTCGAAGAAGACCTCAGCAGCATTAACCTGTGTTTTCTTCATTTTGAGATGAGAAATTGTGAGCAGCTACTGGGTTCCTTGGGCTTATTTGCACATCGTGTTGGCTCTCTTGATGAGCTGAACCAAGCCTTGTCTGACCATGGGCCTGAAAGTTGTAAAGGATTTCCTCGTGTAACTGTAAAAGAGAAACCTGGCCAGCAAACTGCAGTTGAAAGAAACAACATAAAAGTGGCATCTTTTTCAGGTTTGTTTAATGTTTGATAAAAAAAATAATGACAATAATTGCTAGTTATCACATGCTAACTATTGAATTGTTGTGCCTGCTTGCACTTAAGATCCATGTCAAGTATTTTTACAACAACAAACATTAAGTGGGTGCTCTGGTTGGTCAGAATCTTATTTACTATTTGATCATAGGTGAACACTGACGAAAACTAGGGTGTGCTCAAAGCACTATGTCCCTTTAACATTTACCTCACTATGGGTTGGCCCAATTAGACAAACAAAATATTTCCAAAATCTTTGAAATTTTATTTCGTCAACAGCCAACGGAAAAGAGAAAATTGAGGTGACTACACACATGTATCTCTCGAGACTTGTTGACTCAGGCTTGAACTTGATTTGTGCTATGAGTAAACTCTGTAGATACCCTCGCACAAGGATCAATAACTCAATAGTGCACGCCAATCTGTTTAGCATTTGATAACTGTTGGAAACGCGAGAAACAGTTCCATGGTGGAAATAAACATTTTTGTCTGGTCACTGTCCAATATTTTTCCTGTTACTGTTCCTGTAAGTTCTTAATGGTTCAGTGACTGAAGACTGTGTTATCCTATGCAGGGTCCTTTGAAAGGGAGGTTCTGAAGAATTTTGATAGCATTGTAGAGAGATCCCTCCCCATAAACAAAGTCCTAAACTACTACAAGCAGTGCTCTGGCTCAGGAAAACAAGTAATCTTGGACTATGTGACATTTTTTGAAGAGAGAAAAATGGTTAGTTGAAAAGTATTGTTGTTTTTTATTTAGGGCCATGTCATCTGAGTAACTTTTTTTTTACTTCTGCCAATTTAATTTCAGTCCAATTTTACCTATAAACTGTAGTTTTAATGATAAATCTCACCTAACATGTAGTCTTTGTCATCACCACCAAAGTCTTGTGTTTTTTTTATATAAAAAATTTCAATTTGGAACACATTGAATTAACATTTTACACAAATGATCTTGTTCTTCAGAAATTTATTTGACAGGGGGTTTAAAGTACTATTTAGTCTTCTTTTTTTCATGATTTAACATGGATGTTTTTTTTAAAATCAATGAATGAAGAAGTTTAACTTTACCTTTGAAAACATGAAAAGTAGGGCTGGGCAATAAGATTCAATTCATGGAGACTTCTGGCTTGTTTTGTCAATAAATGTACTAAACAAGAATGAATTATTTTGCAGTATGTCACTGAAATCCTGGAATGTGGCAAGTTCTCAAGGGATTATGGGGTTAGACAGGAAACAGTCAAGATTGAAGCAGGGAGTGGTATGGATGAAGTTTAATAATTCCCCTATTAAAGTTGTTAAATGATATCCTTAAAAAGTGACCGAGGATTCCAATTCAATACTGCAGTTTCACAATTTAATGCTTAAAAATTATCTTTTAGGATTTAGTTTTTTATTTGACCAGGCGTTTTATTTAAGTTAGCCATTAAAATAATTGTATGGTATACAAGAAAGGTTTTTTTTTCTCACCTGTGATGCATTTAGCTGATTATACAGGTACAAACTGGATTTATGGTGCTGCATTTCACAAAAAAAAGCTAATTTAAGAAACTGGAAATAGGAAGTTTGCCTTGAGTCTTGTTCAGGCCAAAAAGGCATCTTGTTGGATCCTTGAATGCTTGAGGTGATGTTATACACAGCTTTCCATTTGCATTTTCAGATTTTGAAAAATTCCTGATCAGCCGCAAAAATGAATGGGAAACAAAGCTAAAGGAGGTTGAGGACAGGTTCCTTGAATTGAGCACTGCAGATAGCCTTGCAGATGTTCCTAGTGAGCCAAAGCGGAAACGCAGGAAGAAAAGCTCAGTTCATCCACAAGGGTCTGTAAAGCAAGACCCCTTTGCAAGCTATGCAGCTGAACTCCAAGTTATGTTTTTCAAACGGGTACAAAAGATTTCACTTGTTTTTGTTGAAAATTATGGAATAGTTATTAAAAAGGTGAATGGTCACCTAAAATGTAACTTGATTACACTGATGAACTGAAATGTGACTGTCAGTAAAGCATGACTCGTGTATTTAATTAGACAATATTAGTCTTAACCAGGAGCACTGATATACAATGTGTCATTTGACACATGGCTGAGAGTGGGCCAGTTACACACCAACAGATAAGATAATCAGCTTTAGTATATACCAAACCATTGGATATTGCTTTTCATGCACTCTGATTCAGACAGGATATTCAAACTCAGGAGAGTGTTTGCTATTCACCACCTGGTAAATTGTGGCCTTCACATCCAAGTTTATCCTCATTTCGAACAAAAAAAGGAACTCTTGGCGTTGGTTATCCACTGATTTGGTGCATACTGATATAAAATTTATATTCACCTGAGTGTCAGTGCTGTTTCGTGGCTGGTCAGATATTCATCACCATTCATCTCTGCTATTAATTGTTTTGTGTACAAACATCATGAAGAAACATTTCAAAAGCTAGAACTTTATTTATGTTTCTATTGCTCTAAGGTCTGCTGTGACTGGAGAGATATTGCCTTAACTATACGTGATAGGGTATTCGAGGAAGGCGAAGAGCAGCTTATTGATATGCATGATGTGAAGGTAACTGATTTCCTGACTTTTTGGCTCAGTTTCACTCTGCTGAAGTTCTATTTCTGTTCAACATCATTACTACATGTAGTTCTTCTTACAGAATTTCACACATTGGAACTTTCATTCTGAAAAATTCATGTCTGCAGCTTACGTGTATGGTTTTTGTTTGAACTTTCAGTGTAAAGAGTGGGGCTTTCTTTTGAAGAAACTATTTGGTGTCCACCTTGGAACAGGTGATTATGGACACCTGGTAATTGACCACAGTGCCATGCTGCTGCGCCAGTTCCGTTCCCTTTACAAGTACTCTGGGCAAGGCTTTGAAGCATCGCATAAGCTGCATCGCAATCTATACTCGAAAGCAACAAACCATGATGCATCAGCACCAGGGCAGTCATGTAAGTTCAGTCTTAAAATTAAGAGTCAATTTCAGTATTTTATTGTATGATGTCTGCATATTCTTCATTCCCTAATGGCTTAGTGTTATACTCAAGCCAGAAACTAAAAACTGGGTGTTCTCAATAAATAATTCCTAATTTCTAACATAAAATAAAATAATGTAATTTTGTTACTGTTTGAATTACCACAAAGAGTGGACAAGTGTTTAATTATCCAAAACATTTATTGGTGAGCAATAATTCATCTACTGGTAATCAAAATTGCGAACAATCTATATAATATATAGGTACAGGGGTACAGGCCAGATGGAGTTAACGTGGTTGTCCCCCTACAGACTTAGCCCTAGATGGGCTACACTAAACTCTGCGTATTTGTTACTTTACAGTGGATCAAATTCTAACCCACTGGTTTTCAACAATGCTGTTGTCATTGCGGTATTCTTTTCGTGAAGCCAAGAACTCCATTGTGTTTGGTGAGTATAATACCTGAGATCATGGTGATGACAAACTTATCCCTGTAATTCTTTAACATGTCAAAACACAGCCCGTAATATTTTAATCTTGTTTGCAGCCATTCGGGGTGGAGTCATGCAATGCTCCCCTCCCCACACTTGTTTAGCAGGATGCTGGATATGATGAGTGTAAATATTATAAACAGAAATATTAATTATTATTGACTTAACTTCTGCTTCCAATTGTGCTTTGAAAACTACAAAGATACCTCCCATAAGCAGACACTGTAAGTGTCCGCTTAAGAGGTGTCTGCCTGCAGGAGGCATTTATTAACAGAGATTCGACAGTATTTCAGAAACATTTTATTCATGTTAATTATTCATTCATGTTAAATTTTAGGACGGAAAAAGTTCAGTTTTCGTGGTTGTGGATGGAAAGCCATTGACTCAAGAAAATGGTCAAAAGAGTACCGAGATTGGATAGTGACAATTGACAACTTGTTCAATCAAATTTTTGGTGGTGACTTTTTGGTATATGTGTATGATAAAAACAAGGGCACAAGCGTTGACGAGAATATTGTGACCGGCCTTTTGGAATATGACCATGATAGCTGGGAGGCCGAATACTTGAATGAACTAAGTGACTTTTCTGATAAAGTAACAAAATCAAATGCTCCTATGCAGAATTGTGGTCCAAAACAGCTGGACTTTGCTGATGCAAAAACTGCCCCTGCACCAAGTAGTACCAACTCAGATTCTTCTGAAGATAAAGATGAAGCTGGTCAAACAAACAGCTTTAACAAAGGCAGGGCAACACAGCCTTGTGCTCAGTTGTCTTCCGCTCTATCCACAGTTTCAACAAGAGCTGAACTAGCTGCTTTGGACATGTTAATACCTCCAGTATCCTCTATCTCTAGCTTACCTACCTCTTTGCATGCTCAGATAGCATACAGTCATCTGTCCTTTATAGATCCATTCTCTCTGGTGCAACGTCCATGTGAAGCAGTTGTCACAGCAGCAGAGAAACTTCTGAGTGAAGAGAGAAGAAAAGGACACCATCCATCTGGCGTTGTGATTAAAGGATTTGGCCAATTCACAGAAGACGGTCTAAGGACTCTTCAAAAATTTTGCGAAATTCCAGACACGAAACGTAAGATAGCTGCAGAAGCTAGATGGCTTTCAGGACTCAATTGTACGTCAAGAGAGCTAACAGTTCTTCAATCAGTCCTCTGGAATCGACCAACAACAAGCTCAGTTCTGAGATTTGGACCCAAATCTATTGATGTCATTTCTTTTTGTGATCTCGCTGAAGAAAGGTACATTGACAGCTTTGTCATTGACGTGTGTATTGGCAAGTACATTGAGGAAAGCAACACACAGGGAAGACAGGACACATTACACTTGCCAACAGAATTTTTTCAGTGGATGCAAGTTAATGACAAAGCTTTCAAGCTGGCACAGTTGAAAGCAAGAGCTTCGCGCATTGTTACATTTAACAGCGTGCAGCAAATACTTGTACCAGTCTTTATGGTGAACCACTGGGGACTTGTCTATGTCAACCTTGCTAGTCAGCTTTTATATTTTGATGATGGGCTGACTTCTCAGGTGCCATCAACTGCTCTGCCATGTGTCAAAGAAGCACTGACTCTCCTTCTTGAACTATACCCTCTTCACCCATCTCTCCAAGCAGAATTTTGGCACTCTACTGAAAATTTCAAGCGGTTTGGAATGCCATCCCAAGTGCCCATTGATAACAAGATGATTGGAGTAGGTAGCTGTGGAATAGGGGTTATCATGGCTGCCAGAGACTTCATCAGAAATGGCCCTGCAACTATCAATAATATCAAGTGGAGATATTGCAACATGGATAAGCACAGGAAAGAGCTCATGCTGCAGATCCTCAGATGGGGTGGACATCATATATAGAAAGGCTCCAGAGTTGCTGTTTGGAACTCCATTCTGCCCATAACATTGTCTTGTGCTCTCAGATTCCTTGAGTCAATCTTACAGTTAATTTGCCATTGCATTGACCAAGCTGTCTCATTAACCGAGCCTATACTCTCAGGGGTAGAAGATACCCGAGGGTTACACTTAATTTCCATCACATTAACTGAGTCTGTACTCTCTGGGGTAGCAGATACCCGAGGGTCACACTTAATTTACCATCGCATTAGCTAAGCCTGTACTCTCTGGGGTAGCAGATACCCGAGGGTTACACTTAATTTCCCATCGCATTAACTGAGTCTTTACTCTCTGGGGTAGCAGATACCCGAGGGTTACACTTAATTTCTTGTCGCTTTAACCAAGCATGTACACTATACTCTCAGGGGTAGCACATACCCGAGGGTTACACTTAATTTCCCCTTACATTAACCCAGCCTGTATTCTCAAGGGGTACTGAAAAATGTTTCCCCTCTGGCAGGATGGTCAACTTGATATGGTGGAGAGACTTGAGTGTATGTGACCTATGGTGATATTGAATAATTTCCCAGAAGAAACATCTTAACCGGGAAGGTCAAAGGAGAGAGACCAGACAAAGCGCAGTCTCCTTTTTGGTACAAGACTACTGACTGTAGGAGATAACTTGCCATCTCATTAACCAAGCCTGTGTTCCTTTGGTAGCAGGCACATGTACCTGAGGGTTGCGATTAATTTTGTTATCACATTGAGCAAACCTGTGCTCCTTGGATAAATGATACCTGAGGATTTCAATTAATTTGACATTGAATTAATTTATAAATCTTGTGATCTCATATTGCAGCCGAATTTCAAATTGGACTTGGGTAAGTAACTAAAGCATTCATGTCTTCACCAATCGTAAGGACTGCAGCAACTAGTGAAGTGTTTTCTTTGCAATTTGAGTCTGGATAAGATAACCAGCACGGGTAAACCTAATGCAAGCTAATTAAATCAGCATAGTAAGGAAACAACATAAACCTTAATTGACCACTCCCCATGAGGATCATCTCAGGGAAAGAAATATAATTTAAATGTACTGGTACATGGGGGCAGTTGTTTAAATAAGTGACCGTGCACCACCCATAACTGCCTTCCAATGAAACTGACTGGAACACTTGGTAGTCACTTGTCACATGTGAACATATTTTTAGGCAATTTTTGAAATCCTTTCTCAAGCATTTTTATTTCTTTTCTTTTTTTAAAAACATGTTTCACTATTAAAAATAATTTTGTCTTACTGGATAAAAGCCACTCTGAGCATAACAATTATGCCACCAGAAATGTGTTGTAACATTAAATTATATCAAATTTGTGGCAAAGTATCTTTAAACTTGATTTTGTTGAAGTTACAGTAAAATGTATTATAAAGCATCTGTTGAGTTTAAATGTATCAATATCAACAATTTCCCAATAAACAATACAATTTTCTTTTTACTCCAGACCAGTATTTACTCAGTGAGTCAATACTTATCAATACAACTCGCAGGACACCTGTGATATTGGCACTGCAATAGGAATAGGTAACACAACAGTTGGGACTTAACTGATATCAATATTGACAACAATATAGTTTGAACTGTTGGCTGGTCAATTGCTATTGATTGTCATCAAAACTGATTCTAGTCCTTTAAACGATAAACCTAACCTTTGTATGTTTTCGAAAAACAGCAAATTAAAGTAAAACAATTTTTATGTGCTAGAGTTTGACAGTAACATATGACAGAAAAAAAAATTATGCTATATACCGGAAGTCAATTTGTGCTAGTCATTTACGTTTTAAAGATGCTGATGAATACTAAGGAGGCTCCATTTTTTTTTGGAATATGAATGAAGTGGGTAAAGCAACTGGAGTTGGAAATTGAATTAATGTGAGATATTAGAAGCTTATTTCAAAGATTGCACTTCACTTAAGACTGAAACTGTGTTGAGTCACGCACAGATTCCAATCATTGGCTGATATCAGTTCTCCCAAAAACAGTAATAATGCAGAGTATTGTACTGATTGCAATTCGGTGTTAAATATTGGCTAATCTTTTTTTTGCACTGAGTGGATTTTGGGTGTCCATATTCATTTCTATTGAGTCTACTTGTCTTGCAAACAGGGTTGATACACAAAAAGGTGTTTGTAATTTTTTGCTCATTTTTACAGTTGCACTCGGCTAACGTATAAACGAATGCACAGTTTTCCTAGCACAACAGTATTGTAGAGATTGGGCCACCAAATCAGATCTAACTCGCGGGTAGCTCTACCTTCCCCGTGCCCGACCACTAAATTGCTTCTACAGGTAATTCTGCCTTTGCATGTTTTTCCCTGGGCTCTGTTTTTTGCTGCAGCAAGGGCCTCTCTGGGATCCATATCACTTGGGTGGTCAGTAACTTGTGTGTCTCCATTCCATTGCACCTGTTCTTGAAGAGTGACAATGTTTTGTTTTTCCAGGGCAACTTTAAGTTTATTCAAGTCGAAAAGGCGGTATGTCACCTTTCTCGCTGAGGAGCACAAAATAGGTGCTCGCCAGTGATGCTGGTTTCTGATAGCGTTAGGCTGTGGGTCGTCCAGATTTCTGAGCAGCTGCTGGAAAAACTTGGACGGAACCATATTGAACTCTAAAGTCTGCCAATTTCCTGTAAAAGGACATGGCCCATTTTATATTTGATGTTTTGCACAAACGAAAATACAATGGGATTCTTAAATTACGGGTCCTGTATTCTTCATGAAAGGAAACATTTAAATTTAAAGGACCGAACGGGAGGTGGGAGGCTGTACTGAAAAGTATGATAAATGACGTACCGTTAATACGACTCCCTCAAAAAAAACAATGCGTGGGCGACTGGAATTTTTGTCCGGTGTCAGCGAAATTTTACTATGCAATGTATTGACTGTAACATTTTTTATAATTGATTGAAGGAAAAAAAAAATTAATGGGCTGCACTTTTCCATCAGAACAAACACACGATTTGTTTTTTAGCCATTCATTACTGAAGACCAGTCCTCGCGCGCGCGTGCATTTAAATTGCGCTCGCGTGTTGCCTCCGGTCCACTAATATTTCTTTTTTAAAGCACTTGCGCGCGTGTTTGTTATTAACCTCGGTTTTACTTTGGTACTGGAAAAGGATAGATCGTACTCGGCTTGTCTGTTGATAGAGTTAACTTACTTTTATGCCTTTGGTGATGAACTCCATTTATGCGTTCGGTGACACCAGCTAACCATGCTTTGTATTCATCCTGTACCGCGGGAGATCTTATGGTTTGCGGAGCTGTCAGCTGAACTTCTTCCTCGTTCTGTAAAAACACTGCCCGTTTTGGATGTTGTTTGTGAACATGGTGTTGCTCAAAGTGCTTTAAAAGTGCATGGAAGGTTCTTAACTTTTTAAAACACTCGTCACAGCGAAGGTACACGTATGTATCAGCCATGCTAAAAGTGATCCGATGGTCAATGGTGTTGAATGGCGAGCGCTTGCTGTGTCTCTATTGTTATTCTAACCAATAAAATAAGAATTTTTCTTCGCTCGGCTTAGAAACAATGGACCCTTGTTATGTTTTTAATGTGTCACGTAGTAGTCAGTTCACCGTCATTTTTCATCACCTCGACTCGTGATGGAATCGGGGAGAAAACGCAAATTAAGAGAGAAAGAATTTACCAAAGAGCAACTTGCACACTTCAAGAAGCTTCGGAAAGAGCAAAACAAGAGGAGAAGGAAAAGAAAGAAATGTCCAGCAGAAGAACCGGCAGAAGAACCGACAGAAAAATCGGAAGAAGAATTAAAGGTGGAAGAAATGACGATAGCACCTCCCAGTCCAACAGCAAAAGCACGTCACAGCAATGAGGAGAAAAGAAAACCAGAGGAGGCGGGAGGAAAGAAAATGGATCGTGCATCGCTAAAGCGGAGTGAAAAGAATAGAGAAGAATCACATCCCAGTCGACCAGCAAATGCACGCCACAGCGACGAGAAGAAAAGAAAACTAGAGGAAGCGGGAAAAAAATTGCCCAGAGGAAAGTAATTGGTACGCGCATCGCTACAGCGAAATAAAAAGAATGGAGAAGGTGCAGACACACAAAAGGCTTCGAGACCGAAAGTGCATTCGTCCGCGAAACCTAAAGAGAGCGACAACATAAAATTGCGTGAGATCAGTGCAGCCAACCTGACGCGTAACGCGGCGGCAAAGTCCATCGGGAGTGGAACTTTTGGTACTTGCTACCCGGGCAAATATCGGGGAATTGATGTCGTGATAAAACAATATAAAGAAAGAAGTTGTCAAGGCGAACGCTTGTCATTCCTACAAAGGGAGGCAAAACATGAGGCCAATGTGTTACTACAGTTAGGAGATCATCCAGGTATTCCTCTTTTATTCGGTGTATGTTTGAAAGAAAAGCCAGTGAGCATTGTTATGAAATTCCATGGAGACGGGAAAGATAGCCTAACAGTTTACAAAGCGGCTAAGAACAGCCTCGTTAGTGGAAAGAAGGAATGGAACACTATTCTTTGTGAGACCGCCGATGCCTTGGATCACGTACATCGTTGCGGGTTTGCCCACAATGATCTGAAATCGAACAATGTTGTTCTAGAAAAACGCGAAGATGAGCGGCTACACCCAGTTATAATCGATTTCGGTAAAAGTGTGTTGCTAATTAAAGCAAAGAATCCTCCCGCTAAACCGATGCATGTAAGGGACCAGTACAAGGACAGTTACATTGCACCAGAACTTGTTGATGGTACCGGAAAACCTTCCGCTAAAAGTGATATCTATGCGCTGTCTTTCCTGATCAAATCTGTGTATAGACTTTTGCGTTTTCGAAACGTTGTTGCTGTGAAGAACGCTTTAGTAACATCGCCCGAGGAAAGACCGACGATCAAAGAATTAAAAGCGGCTTTAAGTGTAGACGATTAGAGAAGTGCAAACTTTTCCCCAATTTATGACAATGAGGCTCTAACATTTCGTTTTGTTTCAATGTGATTTCAAAATCGCTTTTGATTATTGCTTCCAAGCTTAAGGAAAGTGTCGTCATTGTACTTTTACCGGAAGCCTTTTTATAGTCCAGCTTACTGTAGCAATCAAAAGTGATAGCGCGCACAATAAATGTGCAATGTATCGTGTCATCTCGTTTTAGCTTAAGTTTCTAGTGTTTAATGCTGTAGAAAGGGTAATAATGGTAAATGAAATAATTTTAATAAATTGTTTTGGACATCGTCACTACGTCGTAATCATTTGATTTCCAGTTAAGCCTGTAAAATTAGTATGCCTAAGTTGCAATGTTGTTCGCGCTCTCGGTTCTGTTTATGTTGGCGCTAGTTTTTGTCTTCGCGCGGAAAAAAAAAACAGACAAATTATTTCGCGCTCTCGGTTCTGTTTATGTTCGCGCTAGTTTTTGTCTTCGCATGAAAAAAATATCGGCGAATCCATTGTCACTACGTCGTAATCATTTGATTTCTAGTTAAGCCTTTAAAATTAGTAAGCTTAAGTTGCAATGTTGTTTATGTTCGCGCTAGTTTTTGTCTTCGCGCGAAAAAAAAAATTATTTCGCGCTCTCGGTTCTGTTTATGTTCGCGCTAGTTTTTGTCTTCGCGCGAAAAAAATAGCAGACAAATTATTTTTATCCGCGATTTATTTTAACCATCACTCAGCACTGTCATCTTTTACAGCACACGACTAATTAGAAAAACTCCTCATCCGATGTTCATGGCAGTGTAAGGTGTCAACCCATGGTATAGAGTTACCTATGCAAATTAGCCGAGGGCAAATTCAATTTGCCCTCAGCTAATTTGCATAATCGGTTTTAATCCTTTCAAAGCTCGTCATGACGGTGATCAATCAGACTTAAGTAATGAAATCCACTTCGGGTTAGAAAGGTCAGTTATACACAGACGAAACCAAAGCTGCTTTTCTCGGAATCACAGACAACAGCTCTATTATAAACAAGGTGTGTATCACGAGCAATCTTTTACCATGGAGTCCCTCTTGAGAAACCTCAAAAAACATCTTGAATGCTCGATTT
>OFHR01000118.1_pt1 | contig 11958 bp, 10 predicted proteins | sample 1522041 | NCBI WGS metagenome assembly OFHR01 (sample SAMN04272335, study PRJEB24112) | coral metagenome | biome: Coral reef; feature: Shallow seawater; material: Coral tissue | host: Coral | place: China: South China Sea | collected 2014
GGCATAATGGCTTTGAAAAAGCAGATTTACATATACACACAAAATGTTCAGACGGCGTCTTTACACCGGAAGAAATTGTCGAAAAAGCGAAAAAAACCGGATTAAAGACCATAAGTATCACTGACCATGATTCTGTTTTAGGAATTGACAAAGCAAAGCCATTAGCCAGCGAATACGGCATAGAGCTTATTAACGGTGTAGAAATGAGCTCTACATACCAGGGTCATGACATTCATATCCTGGGATATTTTTTCGATTACAAAAACTCGGCACTCAAGAGTTATCTGGATCATTGCAAACAGCTCCGGACCGAACGCGCGGAACGTATGGTTGGCAAGCTTGCAGAAATGGGTGTCAAGATCGAAATCGAGCAGATCATATTAAAGGCTCAGAACGGCAGTGTCGGTCGTCCGCACATTGCGGCAGTTCTGCAAGATGGTGGTTTCGTGAAAAGCTTCAGCGAAGCTTTCAGCAGATATCTTGGCTCTCATAGTCCAGCTTACGTCAAAAGCATTGAAACGTCCCCTGCCGAGGTCATCAGGCTTATCAATGAAGCTGCAGGGTTGTCTTTTCTCGCTCACCCGGGGCAGAACGTCCCGGATGAAATTCTCCGACACCTGATCAATTTCGGACTTGACGGCATCGAAATCATTCATCCTTCTCATGATACCTACAAAGAAAATTACTACAGAGAAATAGCAAACGAGTATTTTCTGCTCTTTTCTGGCGGTTCCGACTACCATGGACTGAAGGACCAGGAAAAAGACCTTTTTGGGCAGATAACGATACCTTATGAATGGGTAACGAAAATGAAAAGCAGGATAGTTACCGTTTAGCACCACTATGACGCGATCAGTTACCGGAACGTTTTTATCCAACATCAATCTCTCGATAAAAGAGTTTTTCCTGACAATGCAGGAATTTTTCCTTTTTTCGGTGAGAGCTTTCGCGACCATCCCAAAAATAAAACGCTACTGGCGTGATTTTCTCGACCAGGCAACCATAGCAGGCACCGATTCGCTGCCGATTGTCCTTGTCAGCTCTATATCGATAGGCGCTCTGCTCGCAGTAGAGGTCGGAAATCTCCTTGAAGATTTTGGGGCAAAAACAATGCTCGGGCGCTCGACAGCCCTCTCGGTCATACGTGAACTCGGCCCCCTTATCATGGGTCTTATGCTTTCGGCAAGATACGGGTCACGTAATGGAGCCGAACTCGGTGCGATGAAGATATCCGAACAGATCGATGCCCTTCGTGCATTCGGAACCGACCCCGTAGCCAAGCTTGTCATGCCCCGTCTGACCGCCGCTCTCATCGTCTTTATTCCGCTGACTGCGATCGCGGACTTCGCCGGCCTTTACAGCGCAGCGCTCTTGGCGGAACATTATCATAAAATAGATCCTGGGATTTTCTGGAATGCGGTTTTTCCGAGACTTGTGCTCAAAGACTTCGTGGTCGGCTTCCTCAAAGCCCCTGTTTTCGCAATTATCATTACCCTTGTCAGCAGTTTCAACGGTTTTATCGCTCAGGGAGGAACTGCCGGTGTCGGGAGATCGACAATCAAAGGCATTGTAGTGTCATCGGGTTTGATTCTTGTTGCTAATTTTTATGTTTCGAAACTGGTACTCGAAAACATGTAGTATATGAACAGGCATAGAATAACAGAGCCGAGCCACCTGACTTCATGATTGAACTGCAGGATGTAACATTACGATACGGAAACCGGGAAATCCTCAACAAGGTATCCCTGACTATCGAAGATAACAAGATCAAAGCGGTTCTCGGCCCGAGTGGAGTTGGAAAAAGTACCATCCTGAAACTCATTTTAGGTCTTATCAAACCGAATTCCGGCAGAATTCTGATTGACGGCGTCGATATCACGCTACTTAAAGAGTCTAAAATGTATCCTATCCGGCGTAAAATGGGAATTGTTTTCCAGGGCAATGCACTTTTCGATTCGATGACAATCAGTGAAAACATGGGATTCTTCTTACGGGAAAACCTCAAGTTGTCGGAACAAGAAACGGAGCAGAAAGTTCGCGAACAGATAGCGTTTGCAGGGCTCGAAGGGTACGAAGACGCCCTGCCGGAAAATCTGAGCGGAGGGATGAAAAAAAGGGTTGCCATAGGTAGAGCACTGATTTTCAATCCCGCAATGATACTGTTTGATGAACCGACGGCAGGACTCGATCCGGTCAGTTCAAAAAAAATTCTCGGCCTGATCAGCTCTTTGAGGCAAAAAAACAACCTTGGCGCCGTTATCGTCACTCATATTATCGACGATGTTTTTCAGGTCGCAGACAATGTCGCCGTTCTCTACAAGGGTGAAATCATTTTTGATGACGATACGGAAAAACTGCACGACTCGACTCACCCATTCATACAATCGATCCTGTCGGACAAGATACTCGAACAATAATTATCAATAACCGTTTGTAATGAGAAACCCTAATACACTCAAATGGAGCGACCTTAAAACAGGTATCTTCTTTGTGATCGGTCTTGGCCTTGCTGCTTATCTCGGCCTCGTCGTCGGAAAGAACTCGAGTCTTTTCAAAAGCGTCACGAGGGTACAGATGATGGCACAAAACGTCGGCAGCCTGAAGGAAAACAACTTCGTATCGGTTTCTGGAAAAAAGATCGGTGTTGTATCGAAAATGGACTTTCTGAACCGTAACGATTCGCTTTACGTCCTTGTTGAAATGCGTCTTGAAGAAGAATTCGCCCCCATTGTCACAAAAGACTCCAAAGCCCGCATTATTTCGCTGGGAATTCTCGGGGATAAGTATGTCGATATCACAACCGGCACAGGAAAACCGGTAAAGGAAGGTGATTTCATCACGCTCGACGAAAGTGAGACAGGCCTGGACAACCTTACCGCTACCGCCGGGGAAGCTATAGGCCAGATCAACACATTGCTCGACAACATCAATAACGGCAAAGGACCTTTAGCCAAACTGCTCGGCTCCGAAAAAATGGCGGGTGACCTTGAAAAAATAATGGAGAACCTGAAAACAGTATCGGCAGAACTCACGATGTTCACACGTGAATTGCAAAATGGCAAAGGGCTGCTTCCCAAACTCATCAAGGATAAGGATTTTGCCTCCGAAACCGAAGACACAATCACCAACATCAAACAGGTCGCTGCAAGAACGGACTCACTTATGCAGAAACTCAACAGTGAAGAAGGCACCATCGGGCAGCTTCACTCGAATCCGGCACTGTATTCCAATCTCAATGAAAGCCTTGCCGATCTCGATTCACTGCTTATCGATCTGAAGGAAAATCCGAAGCGTTACGTACGTTTTTCGTTGTTCTAACCCATTGCGGAGCGATGTTTACCGTTTGAACCATGAAACCACAGAAGAGGCTGTATATATTTCTGGCCGCTGTCCTGTTCGCAACCCCACTCCATGCAGCGGCAAGCGCCGCGAACAGGTTCGAAGCGGTCGAGACTCTGGTGGAACAATCGATTGCCGACAATGTTTTTCCTGCAGCGAGCATCGCCGTCATATACAGGGATAATGTGGTTTTTCATAAGGCTTTCGGCCATATGACATATGGTAAAAACTCACCTCCTGTCGATACATCGACCATTTTCGACGTTGCATCTCTGACCAAACCGATAGTCACGACAAGCATCGTCATGCAGCTCAGCGAAAGGGATTCGCTGAACTTGGATGCACCCGTATCGAGTTATATTCCCGAGTTTTCGCAAAGCGGAAAAGAAAATGTCACCGTAAAAAACCTGCTCCTGCACAATTCCGGGCTCATTGCCCACAGATTCCTGATCAAAACATCCCGAACAGCCGATGAAGCTATAGCCTCCATCTACAATGAACCGCTTCGAACCCAGACAGGAACAAAGACAACATACAGCGATCTCGGTTTTATCACTCTCGGTAAAGTTATCGAGCGGGTAACAGGCAATTCACTCGAGGAAAACTTCAGTGTACGCTTTTCCAAGCCTCTCGGCATGCAATCGACCTTGTTCAACCCTCCGAAGGCTCTTCATCCACAGATAGCACCAACGGAAAAAGATACTCTTTGGTCCCTCACCAAACCGAGGCCACTCGTACACGACCATAATGCAGCTCTTCTTGGAGGAATTGCCGGGCATGCCGGACTTTTCTCAACAACCGAAGACCTTCTTGTATTTGTGCATATGCTCCTTCAGGAAGGCCGTTACGACAACCGTGTTTTTTTCTTACCTTCGACCTTGAAACGCTTTACCCGAAGAAACCTGGGTTCGCGAGCTCTAGGCTGGGACCTTCGATCTCTTAACGGGAGTTCCTCATCCGGTCAATATTTTTCCGCCAGAACGTACGGACACCTTGGCTATACAGGCACCAGCATCTGGATAGACCCCGAAAAAGAACTTGCCGTCATAACGCTCACCAACCGGGTTCACCCCACATCGGAAAACACCAAAATCCGCAGGTTCCGCCCCCTCCTGCACGACGCGGTCGTTAAATGTCTGAATCTTGACGAATAAGTGAAACGTGATTCATGGGGTAGCATGATATCTTTTTTTCATCCTCGATCAAGCGGAGCGTGGCCCGGGGATCCATCCTTTAGTGTGAATCACCATGGATGCCACATCAAGTGCGGCATGACACCTCTTTCCTCCGTCATCCTCGGGCAAGCGAAGCGCGACCCGGGGCTCCATCTTTCAATGAACATCACCATGGATGCCGCATCGAGTGCGGCATGACTTTCGTGGGGGTTGAATGCCAATTCAGGATAGCACAACTTCTTTCCAAATGTCATCCTCGGGCAAGCGGAGCGCGACCCGGGGATCCATCTTTCAATGAACGTCATCATGGATGCCGAATCGAGTGCGGCATGACTTCCCGCCATCACCGATTACCCATTACCCATTACCTACAACTACAACCCCATTACCTTTCTTGCGAGGGAACGATGTTCGAATCGGGAGTCATCAATAAGCGGGCGAAAAAAAACCGGCCAAATTGGCCGGCGATTAGCTCTATGCCAGCTGCAGATCGATCGTTCTGCGCTGCATGTCCACTTTGAGAATCTTCACCTTGGTGCGATTGCCGATTTGCAGTCTTTTTTTTCTGCGTTTACCGATCAGCGAATAGGTCGATTCATCATACTCGTAGTAATCGTCCGTTAAATTTTTCATATGCACCAGACCTTCTATCGCAAACTCTTCAAGCCTGACGTAAATGCCAAATTCAGTTGCACCCGAAATGATTCCCGAATACACTTTTCCCACATGGGACGACATATACTCGACCTGCTTCAGCTTGATGGACTCGCGTTCAGCTTCCATAGCGCTCTTTTCCCGCTCGTTGGCAACCTGACAAACCTGATCGATTTTTTCGGAAATATCGGTCAGCCGTTTTGAAGGAATCTTCCTTCGGCTTTTACGGTAAGCTTCGTATTCAAATAACAGGCGATGAACGACCAGGTCCGGATATCGTCTGATAGGAGAGGTAAAATGAGTATAATACTCGAAACCAAGTCCGAAATGCCCATCGTTTGCACTGGTATACTGGGCCTTGGCCATTGAACGCAAAACCAGTTCATTGACCAGGAACTCGACGTTGGTGCCATGCACCTGTTTCAGGAGATCACGGAGAGCTTTTGAGCTGATTTTCGGCACCCCTCCCTTCCCTTTACCGTTCAGTTGAATATTGTAGCCGATCTTGCGGACGAAATTTGCAAGAATGCCAACCTTTTCCTCCTGCGGCGAACCATGCACCCTGTATATGGATGGGTGACCTGCCTTGTTTTTCAGTGCGAATTTCGTGCTGATATATTCAGCGACCTTGCGGTTGGCGAGGAGCATGAATTCTTCGATCAACCGATGACTGTCGAGCCGCTCTTTCTTTACCAACTCGACCGGTTCACCCTTACTGCCAAGCTTGAATCGTACCTCCTCTGTTTCAAATTCAAGCCCGCCTTCGCCGAGTCTTTTATCCCGAAGGGTTGTGCTGATTTTGTCCAGCAGACTCAGCTCCCTGAAATATTTCCCCTTGCCGTTGTTGAGCACTTCCTGGACATCTTCATACGTAAAACGCTTTTTTGAATTGATCACGGTCTTCGCAAACTCGTGCTGCATAACCTCTCCGTTCGCTTTCATTTTGAAGAAAACGGAAAACGCCATACGATCAACACCGGGATTGAGACTGCAGATCTGTTCGGAGAGTCTCGATGGAAGCATGGGAATAACGCGGTCGACCAGATAAACCGAAGTGGCCCGTTTCAGTGCTTCCCTGTCAAGCGGAGAACCTTCTTCGACATAATGCGATACATCCGCAATATGCACCCCGACTCTGTAAAGCCCCCTCGAGAGAGTCTCGATGGAAAGAGCATCATCGAAATCTTTCGCATCGACCGGGTCTATGGTAAACACCGTCTTACCACGGATGTCTATTCTGCCATCAATATCGGAGTCTGAAATAGTTTCACTCAGAGATTCAACATAGTCGAGCAGCTCCTCATCGAAGGTTTCATCGATCCCTCTGCTCCTCGCTATGGCGCTGACTTCCACCTCCGATGCCCCGGCTTCACCAAGAACCTCAAGAACAACGGCTCGTATATCCCCGTTTTTCTGAAACTCCAGATTACCTGCAACAACTTTCTGACCGTCGATCGCACCTCCGGAATCCTTTACCCTGACGTTGATCTGAGGCAGAATTTTCTTCAGGTCCGGCACCAGAACAAATTTCCGGTTTTTACGAACAAGTGTTCCTACGATCGTATGAAGAGCCCGGTTGATGACTTTCGTAACGAGGCCTTCACATCGCTGGTGAGGTGTTTGCTGAGATTGATAGGTTTTGGGAACTTTGGTAACCAAAACCTCGACCTCGTCACCATGTATCGCATCACCGAGAGATTCAGCTTTGATAAAAATATCGTCATCGTAACCTTCGACCTGCACAAAACCATATCCATTGGGATGGGTTATGATTGCACCGGTATACAGCTGATCAACTTTGTAATGTTGTTTATCCGGTCGGGGAAATTGCCTGGTCTGGACGAGCACGTCCTCATAGGTAGGAAGCTCCTGTCCGGCAAGCCCGTAACAACGCTTCGAATCCTTATCGAGCACCCCCTCTTCCTGCAGCTTGTGCAGTACATACCAGAACCCTGGAAGATGCCGGGATTCCTCGTAACCAAGAGTCTTGGCAAGCGCTACGGAACGAAACCGTTCACCGTCATGGTCCGATAAAAAATTGATGATCTCGGAAGCAATCGATGCTTCACCTTTCCTGACCAGAAACTCGTTGATCAGAATATGGTCGTTCGGCTTGACCCGCTTTTCACCGGGTGAATGAGGAATGCTTTTCTTTTTTCTTTTCGGCGACTTCGTCTTCTGGTCCTTCTTTCTTCTTCCCACGCAATAATCTTTTTTAATAATTTTCAATTGAACAATGACTTTCAGCAATCATTCATCATCAGGTATACACTTCCTTTCACCGTTTAATGAACACAGAAGGCATTTTTCCTACACAAACGTCATGACCCCACCTGCTGCAACGCAGAAGCAGCCTAAGTTGTTAATATTAAAAAAGAAAATCTTCATAACCAATTATGTTTCAAACATTTCACATGACACTGCCGTCATCATCGACCGTTACACCATGGAGCGACACCACCATCACGGCCCGGTAAAAAACATTGGTATAGCTTTTTTCTTACTCTCGGGTTCACCGTGATTGCGATAATCGGCGGGATTGTCACCAATAGTACTGCTATTCTCGCTGACGCCGTACATGACCTTGGCGACTCTTTCGCCCTGGGACAGGCGTGGTATTTTGAAAGACGTTCTCATGAAAAAGGAAACGTCAAGTACACCTACGGTTACCGTCGGTTCTCCCTGTTATGAACGATAATCAGTACCGTTATCCTGCTTGGCAGCTCATACTGTATAATCCTTGAAACTTTGCCCGGAATAGCTTCCCCTGAAAAACCCGATGCACAAGGAATGGTTCTGCTTGTGGTATTCGGTATCGTTGTAAACGGTACGGCGATGACCGGCACACCGTGTTTTCCGTTCATCTTGAAGTCGACACAGACCTTACGCCGAAAGAATACAACCGGGTAAAAGAGATGATGCGCAATCTTTTCGAAAAATACGGCATCTCTCACTTAACTGTCGAAATCGAGTTTCCAGACGAAACTTGCAGAAACATCGATAACGATGCGTGTAACTACTGTTCCTTGCGGATCTTTTCGGCAAGGTTTGTAAGCCTTCCCTTCGCTTCACTGTTGCTCACTGCGGCCATAAGTGCTTTGTACTGCCCGATGATCATGACGAGCTTCTTGCCGCGTGTGACCGCCGTATAAAGAAGATTACGCTGAAGAAGCATATAATGCTGCATCGCCAGAGGAATAACCACCGCACAGTACTCCGATCCCTGACTTTTATGAATGGTGGTCGCATAAGCCAGCGCCAATTCGTCAAGTTCCCCGAACTCATACTCGACCTGCCGTTTATCGAAATCGACAACAACGTTGTTTTCCTCTTTATCGACTGAACGGATAACACCTATATCTCCGTTGAATACCTCTTTATCGTAGTTATTGACGAGCTGAATGACCTTGTCATTTTCGGAGTACTCGGTTCCGAAACGTACGACACCGTTCCCGCTGTCGGGGTTCAGCTCTTTTTGCAATGCCGCATTGAGAGCATTCGTACCGAGTCCTCCGCGGTTCATCGGCGTCAATACCTGGATATCTCTGACAGGATCGAGTCCGAACCTGAGAGGAATACGTTTCAACACCACTTCAAGCAATTTCGTGTGAATATCGTCCTGTTCTCCTGCAGGCACAAAATAGAAGTCGGTGAGCCTGTCACGGTCATTGTTGAGCGGCATTTCTCCCCGGTTGATTCTGTGAGCGTTGATGATAATCCCCGACTCGGCAGCCTGACGGAAAATCTCGGTCAACCGCACGACAGGAACAACCCCGGAAGAGATGATATCGCCAAGAACCGCACCCGGACCGACTGAAGGGAGTTGGTCCGCATCGCCTACCAGAATTACGGCGGCATGTTCCGGTATGGCAGCAAGGAGTTTTCCCATGAGCAACACATCGATCATCGAAGACTCGTCGACAACGACAAGGTCTGTATTCAGGGGATTGTCCCTGCCACGTTTGAAATCGAATGAGTGCGGATCGAACTCGAGGAGACGATGGATGGTTTTCGCTTCATAACCTGTCGATTCCGCAAGCCGTTTCGCTGCCCTGCCGGTCGGAGCGCATAATGCGACGTTCAGCCCCTTTGTACGAATGATCTGCAGAATGGTGTTCACCAATGTTGTCTTTCCGACACCTGGTCCGCCGGTAATCACAAGAAACTTGCTGCAAAGCGCGAGCTTCAGAGCTTCTTCCTGTGATGCTGAAAGTTCCAGACCGGTAAGCTTTTCCGCCTCTTCGAGAGCCTGACCGGCATCGACACCGCCCCAGGGCAACTCGCCCATGCTCAACCGCCGAACCGATACGGCAACGCTGTTTTCCGCCCTGTAGAGTGGCGCGAGATAGATACACGGAACACCGTTTATCTCATCCCGGACAAGCCCACCGCTCACTATTTCTTCCTTTACAGCCTCTTCAATAACCTCACAGGAAACACCAAGAAGTTCAACCGACTTCTCGATGAGCCGCTCTTTTGTCACCGCACAATGGCCGTCACCTGAAAATTCCTGCAAGACATGGCGAACCCCTGCACGAGCACGTAGAGGAGACTCGGGAGATGTTCCCAATCTCGATGCGATCGTGTCCGCGGTTTTGAAGCCAATCCCCTGAATATCGAGGACCAGGCGATAGGGATTCCCGGTAACGGTCGTGATTGCCCTGTCACCGTATATTTTATAGATTCTCACCGCTCTTGCCGTTCCAACACCGTGCGATTGCAGAAAAACCATGATATCCCTGACCGCCTTTTGTTCCTGCCACGCCTCGACAATCATTTCCCTGCGTTTTTCACCGATTCCCGGCAAACAGCACAATTTTTCAGGATCGTTTTCGATAACCGAAAAAACCTTTTCCCCGAACGCATCGACAAGTACCTTTGCAAAGTGCTGCCCTACCCCTTTCACCATACCCGAAGCAAGGTATTTTTCAATGCCTTCCGTTGTTGCCGGAGGAACCACCGTCAGTTCACGAGCCTTGAACTGCATCCCGTAAGTCCTGTCATTGATCCATTCACCGACACATTCCACGAACTCGCCTGAAGAAACAGCAGCAACATACCCCGTAACCGTGACCGGTTCACGGCTGCCTTTTACCCGAACTCGCAGAACGCTGAATCCTGAATCTTCACTGTGAAAGACGATTCGCTCTACGGTTCCCGATAGACGTTCGATTTTAGGATCTGCCGACAAGGATTCCTGCATGTGCATTCATTTCTTGTACACTTTCTGCAAAGCAGCGTCAAGCTGCTCGAGTGTCATTTCTTTTTTTCCATTGCTGCTTACTGACGGATAGGATGCCGAAACCGGCGAAGGAGAAGAAGAAAATGCAGGACCGGATACAGAAAATGCAGAAGATGTTTTCACCTTTTCAGGACCACTACTCACAACAGTAACCACTTCATACGTTCCGGGCTGGATATCGTAAGGCAGAAAAAACTTCGTTGTACTGCTTGAATATCCTGTTGGCCTTGACACATCGCGGATAACAGGTGCCATAACGGGACGTCCGTTATGCTGAATGATACGTTTTTCCCTGACCGTTACATTTCGTTCACCTTGAGAAGACCGCAGGTAGTAATCTACCGTAGCGGTCACCATGTCTCCCGGTTTTGCAACTCCCGGAACGATAGTGGAATTGTCTATCCGCACCACGTCCTCGTCAATAACACTGAAAGTCACCCTGTTTTTTTGTTCATGCTGACGAACGAGCTTCACATCGTAGCTCCCCTGTCTGAAATTATAACGGCACGAATCCAGTATCTCACCCGCTTCATGTTCCAAAACAATATTCCTTTCCCGAATAGACTCACCGTTGTGATGCCATTGTACAACAAAAGAGTTGTCCCGAGTACCGACACCTCTGTATTTAACATAATAATACAGCGGCCTCGTTCCTGAAGTGAAAAACCCGCTCCGCCTTGCAAAACCGCTGCCGGTTATGTTGTCCGTCACCAACGCACCGACAATATGTATATCACCTGTACTTTTTTCATCACGAGAGGAATCCGGTTCTGGCTCCTGAATGTACTGTCGATACTTACGGTCGATGTCTCTTCTCCGCTCTTCATACTGAGCGGCTGCAATCTCTTTACGATTCCATTCTTTTTCCAACCCGCAGACTTTCTCCTGATACTCGTCGAGATATTTCTGCCGTATAGCATATTCAGGATCATCGAGTTGTAAAGCGGCATCATAGTCGATCATGTCGAATGAATGGAGTATGTTCCGACCAAGACATTCGATACCGCGAACCAGTGAATTTCCAGGAACGAAACTGAATAACGAAAACCCTGTAATGAGGATAGCAACTATTTTGGACGTTTTCTCATAGCGTATGAGGGTGTAACTCCCTCCCCACGTCAATGCAAACAATACGATCGTCATAGCCATCAAACGACTCACCCCGAGCTCGGAGAAAAAAAACGGAGCAGCGAATCCCAGGATAGCCATCAGGTGAAGGTAGAACACGAGAATTCCGAGACTTACCGACTTTTTCTTTCCGAAAACCGCCTTGACAGAATCAAAAAAGAAGCAAAGCGAACCGGCACACGCACCTGAAAGAACAAAAACCACCGCTGTAAGCCCGGACCATCCCAGGTACATCGACAGAAAGAGCAGAACAACCAACCCGGCTACGATAATCAACAAAGCACAAAAAAAAGAAACGTTCACTCCTGCAAGGGAAAAAGAGCGTGATTGTAAACGCTCCAACACCTGTTTTACATCCATTGAAACTCCTTGTAGCCTACCACCTTATTCCGGTCATTTTTTCCGATTTCTCCCATAGTT
>OFHR01000122.1_pt1 | contig 11749 bp, 11 predicted proteins | sample 1522041 | NCBI WGS metagenome assembly OFHR01 (sample SAMN04272335, study PRJEB24112) | coral metagenome | biome: Coral reef; feature: Shallow seawater; material: Coral tissue | host: Coral | place: China: South China Sea | collected 2014
TCCCATGATTAATGAAAGCTCGTTCGGTTTCCAGCCGAGAATTTGATTTTTCGGGGCTAAATTCCTCGTGTAAATTTCAGCTCCTCCGAGACGCGACCCATTTCAGGAACAAGCCAAGATCACCGTAAAGAATACAAAATCCGTTATTGGGATAGAGGATGACAACAAAAACAAGAGAAAAAATAGAAACGGGTTCAAATCTTGTTTTAAAATTAGGCAGCTGATACCTCAAACCGCGGGAAAACCACTCGACGCAGTACTTTCAGCACGGGAATATTTTAAATTTAATGAATCATTTGTGAATTCATTCGAAACATAAACATGTCCTTCATTCATTGAAAAGAAATCGAATTTCCTCTCCAATTGAAACTTTACATCGTGTCCCATATAATTTTTATCCCGTAAAATAAAATGCGACTCATAGAATTTTTGCGTATTTCATTATTAACCCACCAGATAGTTTTAGGCGCAATAAAATCGCCAAAAGCAAGGAATCCTACTGTAACACCGCAAACATTAGCCGTCCGTCGAATACCGGATAATGATTTTTTTTTGTTTAAATTTATTGTTTGTATGCACGTTTGAAGAAGGAAGTTTGATTTATTTGTTGTCGGATCTGTACCGATTTTAACAGGGTCAGATTTTATGCTTTCAATTGACGGAACCAGAAATCTGTCATTCACTGAATGCCAATTAGTGCAATTCGTCAAAATCATGTTGAAATTGCAGGGCAAGAGGGAATCGACGTGACTTTGAAAATACCTTTCGTTGGAACACAAGGCTAATCGACACAATTTCTCATATCACTCAGTGGGAGAGTTTTGAAAACATAATGACGTGCTCTTCACATTATGAAATTTTGACAAGAAATCGCTCAAACTATATCCTTGAAAATATCACTTGTAAGAGAGTCTAGTTTAATTGCAAACGATAGAAAATGCGCTACTTTACGAGCTAAACTGCTGTTATTTTGAACGAAAAGTAATTGATATTGCCCGCTGCGGAAGAACAAAACTTAAAGTAAAAAATATAATCGAACCACGCGGGACAGAGAAACGCATTTAGGAATTTGAAAGCTGAAAGAACAATTTGCATGAATGTGTTTGAGGTTGATTCAGTTGAAAAATTCGAGAATGACGTTATAGAAAGGTTGCCATGTGTTGGCTTGGCTCAATGGAGAGGAAGTGATAACGGAAATTCATTTCGAGCGCAATTTAAATTGTCAGCAGTTGTTTCACATCGTATGCGCTCTCATGAAGCTGACATTTTTTTTTAGTTCAAGACTCCTCCAAATTGCACGAGATTTTATCGCAAAAAGGTATTGGCCCATTCTTTGTTTCTGCGCACATTCGCGCGGAAAAGATGTTAACCTTTGGAATTGCTTTCAATGATAGTGAAGCGGTCAAGAAGTGTGTATCAAATTTGACGACGAGAATTCAAAGGTACCAGAATACTAGTAGAGCTCCCATACCGGTTTTCTTAGGCACCGATTTCGGAGACTACGGAAGTTTGTCAAAACGTGCAATACTTGCCCGAGAAAACGCTAAGTCATTGATGAATATTTTAGCGCCTCTAAAGCCAATTATATTTCAGCCTTTAGCTTTCAATCTGACTGATCATGGTGCCGTGGCCATTGTGGAAATGAGTATTCTGACTTCCGGAAAGCGTTTATGTGTAGTTGGTGGGGGCTCATTTCAATCGTGGCAAACTTCCATTTTTAATAAGAACAACATTGAGCAAAACGCCAAGTGCCGAAATGAATTGTGTAACAAGTTATGTTGTTTATAATTATGTTGTTTTCAGACGCACCATTGCCATTTTATACAAGCAGCTGGCTATCATGATCTGATGACGTTTATAACATAACTTAAGCAAAGGGCGCGCTCTGATTGGTTAATTCAGCGACTACTATTTGCCCATGGGTGTATGCTGGTGACGTACTCAATAACTAACGCAAAGCGCGCGCTTTGTGATGTTGCTCAATAAGAAGACTTCCGTTGTTCTAATGTCTCAATGTTATGTTATGTTATAAAACAAATGGTAAACGCCATAGTGTGCACTATTTAGTTATGGATGCACTTGGGAGGTTTGCTAAGCAATCAAGAAGCTAGAGTTGCTCTCGGCTATCGCCTTGTGCGACTCTTACACAATGTACGCTTCTTTCGTGCTTAGCAAACTCCCACGTGCATCCATAACTCAATATTGCACGCTATGGCGTTTACCATTTGTTAATTATGTACTTGGTTCAGATAGCTTTTTGCCAGCGGGGCATTTTTTTAATCCTGTCGATAAATGTTGACTTAGATCGGCGGTTAGGGAGAGAAGTCATTCGTAATGCTTTGCGAAGGTTTGTGTTCGAATTTTTTTTACTCAGTACTGACCTTAAATTAAACGGAACGAGCGTCAAACAGTAAAAGTTGATATTTTAAAGGTGAAAATTGACGAAAAGAACTTGAGCAAATCTCGAGGTATTTTCAGTCTCGCTTTGCGAACTAACTTACTTTCCTACTTATTAACAGACATGATGACATGCCAGTAACCACAAAAGTAAAAAAAAAAAGAGGAAAACAGTCGTGCCCGCTTCTAATAACAAGACATACCTTACCTTCATTTAAGTGAAAAGGTTATAAAAGACAGGTTAGAAGGTCTTGGTTAACCATACGCCACTAATTGCCCTAAATATTCAGTAGAGCGCTTTGCATATGACCTAGCTTGAAAATGGTTTCAGTAAGTGTTCGTTATTTGTTTTATAAGCCAATGGATAAAAGATCAAAACATGGACTATTCGTTTTCCCACCAAAGAAAAACCAATAAAAGGGGAGACAGCATTATTCGATTGGCCAATCGTGTTGCAGGATGACATCAAAGCGAAGTATCTCATTGATTTCTAAAAGTTCTGGGGCATAAACTTTTTTTACCCGAGCGTTCGCTTAACCAACCAAAAGCCACGAGCGTCCGTATCCGTTCGATAAACCAATCAAACCTCTTTATTTCCGTTCCTTTGTTGTTTCTGATGGTGCATTTTCATTTCAAGGTTATACGAAAATCGCTCTATACATAAATTTGTAACGATTGTTACTGAGGTTTCCTTAATACACACTCTTAACTACTATATACAATGCCAAAATGCCGTAATAGCAATCGTTAAACCTGAAAATTGCGTCACCATTGAACTGGTCTCTGACTGAGTCATCTAGGCTTCCCTCGTATGACTGTTTTTGTTTCAAGTTAATCGACCCCGATACAGTCGATGTCTTACAACAAATTGCTACATGAACAAGAATTAACTAACTCCTCAATGGCGTTTATGAAGGTTACTTTTCTTTGCTGGTTTCCAGTGGTCGTCAAAGAAAGATTTGTACAGATGTTCTTTAGGTCTAGAACTTTGAGATTTTTAAGCTTTCTCTCTTTTGCCATCAAGCAAATATTGTGGCCTTCAGAATAAACTGGGTGTTGAAGATCCACTGCACTGTACACTTCATTCCGTATACTCTCTGCTTCTAAGCAACCTTCCCAGCTCCTACATGTAAGATCCTCTTCATCGACATTTTCTTCATCACGTAATGTTACTGCATCGACATGACTGCTTTTCTTTAATGCTGACAGTCGTGAAAAAAAGCTACTTATTTGCCTTGTAGTTTTCCAGTCATCAGGCAAAAATACAGGTGAACCATTCGAGTCCTTAGCTTCTTGCATCTCCTTTGCGACTTCTGACGGATTTGCCTTCTGGCCACTAAGGCCTTCATTGAATTTTGCAATCAAAAACTGGTTAACGTTCTCGGAGGTCTTAATAGCAGTTGTTTGACCTTTTAGTGCCCAACCTGCGAAGTGGGAGCTTCATTTCCATTGCTTGTATCAAGCGCTCGGGTTGATGTAGTCGGCACACTCAGAGTCGTCCGGGAAGCTATTTCGGTAACATGCTGCGTCCATTTTCTTCGCACACTGTCGTAAAGTGTTTCGCGCTCCAAAACAAGCTTATGAACTCCAGTGTCCATATGATTTTGTGCTTCGTTTTCGTTTTCAAACGTTACCACGCAGCCTGGTGTCTCGCAGAAAAAGACCTGATTTTTGGCGGATCGCTCTTTATAAGTGGGCCTCGTGTTGAAAATGCCTTGGGCCTGGGGAATTGCCCCAAAAGGTTGTAACAACTTCAATCCAGTCTTCCCCTGTGGTTTCATTCCTTCATACGACACCAGTTTTCCCGGACCAATTTTGTATGCACTCCAAATGCGAATTCCCTCTTCTGTAAACTCAAAATTGTTGAGCTTACTAATTCCTTTGATTTTGTTTGTCCCACCAGTTTCATTAGCTAAGTTAACAGCGGCAACAGCTACTCTGCTCCCTCTGACACCTCCATGAGACTCAAGAGCTTCCTTCATTGTCCTTCAGTTGCTACATCGTGCTTCTCGTTCACATATCGTCTAATGTGGGCTTTCATCGGTGCTATTTTTCTGTCACATATGTCTTTCCCTGCCTGTGGTTCTGAAAAATCGTATCTACGGATACGTATCCCAGTTCTTGAACCAATGGCTGGAAGAGCAAGCAACAAGGCTGCGTTGTGATAGCAAGCGCCATTGTCTGAGCGAAGAAACACTTCTGAAATGAATGGCTTCTCTCTCTTAAGAATCTCTAAAAGATTCTCCACGATGGATGCTACAGCAAACCAGTCTTGTTTGCATTCTTCAAATAAATGAGAAAAACACTGCACTGAATAGCTGTCCTCCTCTTTCTCAGTTACACAGCCCACGTTCCAGCTCTTACCTCTCTTCCCAAAGAAATCCCTCATTTGTTCTCTGTAGTACTGAGGTAAAAATTTCATGGCCCAGTCCATGACGATAAGGCAGCTACCACCGTCAAGCGCACTCAACGCATCTTGTTTGGCAAGATCTTGGTTAACAGCGCGTAGACTATGCGCTTTCCATGCGTATATGGCTTCTTGTGCTTTACCATGCTCAAACTGAAGCTTTCGTTTAGTTAAAAAATCACCATCTTCGTTGAATGCACCCTCTATTTCAGCGCCAATCTGTGTAATGACCGTCTCAATACCACGACACGCGTCACAGCGAATGTCGCGAACATGACTACACGTGCCCTTAAATGGAGGATCATTGGGGTCACTCAGTGCATACATTGTACAATGGTCTGCACACCTCTCATCCTTGCTCACATGCAACCTGAAGTCGGCTTTAAGGTATCTCTTTGCATCTGAGAGTTGCTGTTTGACTTCTTTTTCCCAGTTGAAAGTTACGGCTTTTGTAGCTTTGAGAGTACTGACCATGTCTTCAAGTGAATCAAATGCTTGCACGCCGTCCGTGGTAATATAGTCGAGGCCATGCAATGACTTCTGCATGGAAGCGGAGCAGACTTCTAAGATCCTGAAGAGAGTGCTTTCACTTGCCAAATCAAATAAAATTTCTCTGCAGTAAGCTTGATATTGTGCAATAATCCTTGACGGTATTAGGGTTCTTATCACTGCAGGTATTACAGCGTGTCCACCACTGTCTAGCTTCAGTTTTCGGGTGCTGTATGCAACATCTTGTAAGAAGCAAGGTCTTGATATGTAGTCAACGAAATGATCCGTCTTTACAGGGTCTATTCGTGTGCGAAAAATAGGCTTATCATGAATGGGCTGGCCTTCGCCTACGTCAGTGGCATGGCAACGGGCTTGGTCAATCCGCCATTTCGATAGGCCTGGGATCATTTCTTGAAGCTCGGTTTTGCTAAAGTCATTTACAAAAAGGGAAAGAATCTGGCGCTTAGTTTGCCAGTTTTCAGCGTCATTATGGGCAGATATAAGCGTTTGTACCAGGCCAGTGTCTGTTCGTTTTTTTTTTCGCTGGTGGTTCCTCACTTACATCTGCAATTACCCTTTCGTCTCGCAAACAGTTCCACATGTACTCTTCTTGCCCAGGAACAACAACAGATAATGCTGCTTGAATAACCTCCTTCATTTTGCGCTGGTAATATTTTTGCTGTGACTGACACATCATCCCATGAAGTGTTTAGTGTTGATGCGATAGGACCTTCAGTAAGCTTTGCAACGGCATTGTTTAGTGTTTCTCTCTTCTCGTGTTGCAATTCTTTTTCATCTATCCACAAGCTTGTTTCTACCTCTTCCATTGTTTCAATCACTGAATCCATGGCTGAAATGTCAACTTCACTTTCATATGCTGAAGTAGAGCTGATATTTGGTCGCTCGGGGGACTCATTAGTAGAAGTCATTAACACTGACGGCTCTTGATCCTGAATGACAAGAGGCCTCTCCTAACATCACGAGAAAATAATAAACAATTATTTGATTCGGTTTTTGTGATATATCCGGGATAATCAAGGTCGAGGAAAGTGTCATCAATCAACCGAGCTGTAGGGCGAGGTTGATAACACTTACAGAGACCTTGATTATTTCGGATATCACAAAAACCGAATCTAATTATTGTTTTACCTGTTTTATTGTACATTCCTTTTAAGAAACGACAAAGACGCAATCGTACAGAAACACACGTCGCTATCTAGTTGGAAATCATGCATTGCGCGCCCAACCTCCAGAGTAGCCAGTAATCTGCTAGCATATAACTGAGTAACCTGGCCAATGAAACGACAGCTGGGACGCGAGTACAATGTATAATAAAAATAGTTATTATACATTGTACTCACAATGCGCCTTCGCGAGGCTGCTCGTCATGGCAATTAACACAAAATTGTTTTCGCCAACTTACTGAAAGTATACAGCTATTTCGAGAAAGGTTGTCGGAAAAAGTGCACACGACAATCCCGAAAGTTATAGTTGTGGGTGGTTTTGAGTTTACTGTTCTTTAAAGAAATTTTGAAAGAATAGCACGAGAGAGGCCATGGACGTATGTTTGCGAGTGCTAAAGGAAAGCAACAAAAGTAGGTTCGACAGCTACAGTGTCAGGATCAGTGTATTGATAATATCCCATACCTTTCGGGATTGTCGCGTGCACATTTTTTTTCCGACAACCTTTCTCGAAGTAGCTGTTAAGTCTTCATTAATTCAAAACATAGTCCCCGCAAAGCACCCCCGCAAAATTTAGCATCCACGAGAAGAATTTAGTGCCACACAGTAACTACTATGCGTTTTATTTATATACTTTAGTTATATGTGTCATTCGCTATTCAAATTTAACTGTAATGTAAAATTGCTTATCAGGGTAGTATGTCTCAAGTTGCTTTGCTTGTCGTATCTGGTAGTGTCTTTTTCTGCACTTTGTACATATAACGAAGCCAAGGCAAAATAAATTAATAGATAAATAAATAACGTGTCCTGATTTTGTTTTCTCTCACAAAAAATGCAGGGGTGGAAAAATGAGGAACATTCACTCCTTTCTCACTCTTTACACAGTCGTGATGGAAATAGACCAGGGTTTCTACTCAAGATACCAAAAAAAAGATCCTTTCTGTAGAATCACAGGCTACCCAAGTTCAGTTATGATAATTTCACCTATCTTAGTATTCCGTGAATATGTTTGATTTCTTTCCATTGGTTTTATCTAATCGTATTTTCTATGTATTACAAAACAGTATTCTGTTCCGCTGGGAAAACCTAAAAATCCTGGAAATGTGCGTTGAAATTGTTCAAGTAAGGTATGCCGGTTGTCTTTTGTTCGGTTAGGAAAAACAATACAGTTTATTAAAAAGAATTAAGTCACTGATAATGTTCTCCGGTAAGAAGTGTTCTATCAATGCATGTAATAATGTTTCCTCATACCTGCTCCAAGTGGAACTGAATGGTTTTCCAAGAAATATATGCTTCTCGACATTTCCAGGTTGACGCGTCGAGCATTATTCTGCTTCGTGCGCTTTCCCAGATGATCAGGATGGAAACATGTCAATCGCTTTCTACCCGGCCATCCATAGGTCAAGAGATATCTATGCCGTGGGCACACAGTCAATTCGTCTACCTGTTTTTGGCTGGGCGCGATAAAACCGCCACGGTTAAAAAGGACTTCAGCTTCGCCAATTTGCGTATATCCACTTTGCGTTTTTCCACTTACACCGAGTGCGGACAGATGGTCAATTATATTATTCGCACACGGCTTTACTGGAACGGTAGTAATATCCTCTTTTCCCGGTGCAGGTCTACAATGTGAATCTTCAGAAAAAAAGGACCAACTCATTTTGAAGATGCTATCGTTTTTTAACATCGACAGAAAAGTGATGAATATTTTCCAAAGCGTGTGTGAAAATTTTGTAATTAGGATGACTGACAGGTGAAATCCAAAAAGGTAAAGAAAACTTATTCATGTTTCGCTAATAAAGAGCCCCATAAAAATTAATATATCAAAATTTTTGTCAGTTGAATTCAGCCGTCATTCTAATAGCCAAATTTATATCGAAAATTCCCCGAAAGACGTTTTTAACTTTTTATTATTTTTTCCCGAAGAATCTGCAGACTGTAAAACTGGCGTTGTGCCATCGCGCGAATGTAGACAAAACGGAAACAGTTTTCAAGAAAGAATGCTGATGTTTGACGGATAGCCTTATTTTATAAACTTTCTTTTTTAATAAGAAGCTGAATTTTGTATTTTGTAATGTACCGAATTTCTCAGTGAGATTTATTTAAGTCTCGGTCAATTTAGAATGCGTGACAAACTTTCCGTGACATGACCTTTCGCCCGATATTGGCGATAAAATGGACTCTTAACTCTCGTTAACAACGTTTCTAATTTACCAGGTCCCAAACTTCGGTTTTTTTACATGTATAGTAAGGGTAATAATGAGTACAAAGAAGTATTTCCTTTCCTCATAAACTGCCGCCTTTTTGAGAAAACGATTTTTGAAAAAGTGGTTCATCAAGCAAATAATATTTCAAAATTTTTCTATGTGCAAATTATTTTGCCTTTGAGACATTGATAAATGGTTGGAAGTGGCCGTTGATGATCTAGAATGATAGCAGGTCTATCGAAATAATAAAATCCTGAAGTTGGAGGTATTAGCAGCGCGAGAAAAAATTTTACGCGTTGCCGAAGTTAAACATCTAAATTCCACGTATTTTCAGTTCCAGTCGGCTGGTTTTTAGGGGGGGTGGTCTGATCTCGGAAACTAAAAGCTGATGAAGTTTAAGAATACTGCCATTCATCTTGTCTCAATGAAGGTTGAAAACAGCCGAAAGATGGAAAGAATTGGTTGACCCCGATCCGTGGCCTCTGCCCGGTTTTCTCAGATAATGGCACTTAATCAATTAATAAACTTGAAAAAGATCAGAATAATGATGCGAAAAAATAATACAATAATGAACACCAGTGAAGCAAATTGACGTAGAAATTTTGTTATTAGATCACTTCGAACATTATAAAAGACATAGAATTGTATACAGGCATGCACAGAGAGTTTCTTAGGGGCCGGGACCCTGTTCATACACAGGCAAGAAAATTTTGACTCCTCGGTTCAAGAAATTATCTTTTACATTTTACAATTAATAAATCCAGCAGGGAGAAAATTTGCTCAAGGAATCTTAGAAGCAAACCTCTTTCAACCATAACGCTTACCTCAAATCTGTCTGATGGCCAAAGGGCGAACGAAGTACTCATCCTAAAACCCTCCTCTCTGGTTATAAAGCAAGAGAGAGAATTGCTATGTTAACGGAGCATTTTGTATTCTGTACTGCTACCAAAATCCGTTTGATGATTCTATGACAGCAAAATCATCTAAACGTTTCATGCCGCGAGTATCGGTACTTTTAACCTTTCACCAAACGGAAAGTATTATCAATATGTAGTTCAAACTTTATAGCGCCTTCCAACAAGTAGGTGCACGTAAAATAAGCGGCCAATTAATCCCTTAATTGTCTAACCAGTAATTATAAACTAAATGGAACCTTTTGCAATACCTGCTCCAACTTTTAACGCAAAAACGGCATGATTTAATATTTGTTTTATTTCGAACACGACGGCAATTTACATTTAGCAATAGACGAATGACCCAGGAGGTAAATGCATCCCTAGGTCTTGCAAAAAGAATGTTTCGTCTACCTGCATGGTGGTGGACAGGAGTCAGTGCAATTCAACTTGTTTTTTCTGAATTTCATCTGAACTTTGCTGAGACATTTGCCTGTCAAAACAATGAACAGAGAGATATCAAAAATTCACACTGCATTTGAAAGCAATAACTATAATAAGCTTTGAGAAATGTGAATTTCAGTTACTTCTGTGTGTGTCTGTCACATTGCAGATCCCGTACGATGCACTTCCGGGAAATCTGTATTCCATACATCCGCACTCTTTAAGTTGATTGTACGCCAAGCAGGAATCTTTGCAAGCCTTAAAACGAAAATAGATGTACATTTAAGCTACCATCGCAGATTTGTTTGCAATAGCTACTTTTAACGGTATAAATAGACAGAAAAAGAGGAGGAGAGAATATATCGATAAATATTTCCATGTCCATTCTTGACATTTTTGTGCTTAAAGATACAAAAGATATGGTTTTGTTTTTCTTTAGTGCCATGTAGAAAGATAGTCAATAGAGTCACTAGCTTTCACTCAGACACAAAGAATTGCACTTTATATTTGCCACTGAGATGGCTGCAAGTATCCTCCCACACAGTCATTATTTATTCCTTCGGTGACTTTTGGCCATTGTCATATTGTACTTATGTCATGCAACAGTTTCTTATTCTTTCAATACATATTTTTAGGCCAAGCTTACGACGAATATCTTCTGTTTTCCTTTGCATCACAATTCCTATCGGTGTGCAGCTGGGATTAAGACTCAATTTTGGGCTCGCGGGAAAGCAGAGTCAACCCTTGCCAGGGACCCAGGTAATGGACTCCTGCCATTGCACAGCGATATGTGACGGTTGGTTTCCCGTAACACTTCATTTGAAACATAAGGTGAGCAATAAAATCAACTTACCGTTTGAGAGTACACTGCTCCAAAGTGTTTTGAGTATAAGTTTGATTCATCACTGGAGACGGTCTTTAAACAACGCTTGCTATCAAAGGGATCCTCTCGGTTGATGATTTGCTTCGACACAAACAGAACGAATACAGTCATTTTAACATGATAGGCCATTTATGGCTCAAGGCCTGGATGCAGGGGAAAATATCGTGCTGCAGAACTGTTTTGGTTTCCTCAGACACAGCTCTTTCCACTGCCAGTTGTTAAAATAAGTAAATTGTAGGAGTACATTGTTTGGAATATTTTATCTAGATTGAATAGCGATTCCACCAGTTAGAGCTGGTTGCAAAGTTTTCATTGTCTATGGAGCTTTCTTAGTAGACTGCTTTATAGTTGTCTTTACCTTTCTCAGTCCAATCATTGTGGCATAACCCGGAGCCAGACTCACTCCTCTCTCCAGTGGAAATGGCATCTCGCCCTGTGTACTGATATCCATTCTGATTCCTGCTTCTGGAGCCAAAACACCGATGTAATCTTCCTGCTCAATGTTTAGCTCTAAGTTAAGCCCTGCAGTGAAAAATAGTGAAAAATGTAATTCCGTAAAGTAAATAAGGATTTGCGTGAATAGGGTAAATCTCAGTGAAATTTGAATACGGTAAATAAAAATAAAAAATGTAAATATAACCATGCTAGAGCACAGGTTACTAGATACAAATAATATAGTCACGTCATGCATGTAACTGAAGCAATATTGGCGGATCACAATGACACATTTTAATCATTTCCACAAGCAAGGGTGTAAATTGGAACAAGATAGACCGATCTTATAAATTCAACTTGTCTGTTGTTACTTGCTTAATTAGCATTTTTTCTTACTTATAAATTCAACTTG
>OFHR01000123.1_pt1 | contig 11720 bp, 7 predicted proteins | sample 1522041 | NCBI WGS metagenome assembly OFHR01 (sample SAMN04272335, study PRJEB24112) | coral metagenome | biome: Coral reef; feature: Shallow seawater; material: Coral tissue | host: Coral | place: China: South China Sea | collected 2014
AGTGGTATAAGAGGGATGTCAGGAAACAGAGGTTCCGGGTTCGATACTAGGTGGTAACTTGCAAATTTTCCTTTTTCTTTAATTTAGTAGAGAAAAATTGTTCTCAATTAAAAAAAAAACAAAGTGTCGCGAAAATGGCATAGACCGTTTACGAAACGGAAATTTGCGGCACCGATAAGTGATAAGTCGCTCTCTGATTGCTATAATGCGAAGAATTCTTTCATACATTTTGTGTCTGTGGTTTTTCCTCTGAAATGAAATGGTATTGTTTTGGATTCACAGTTAAACTAGATGTATTTATCTAGAATAATACTACGCAATTACAGTGCAGTTCCTAATATGCAATGTAAACATGTGTTATCCATTCAAACACACCGGTGACATCATGTTCAGATATCGCTACAATGATTGTCACGAACACAGAAAGAAGTAAAATGTGTCGCAAATTGAATTTTTTGACGACTGAAACAAATCTAGGCAGGATTGATTTTACGTAGGCTCCAACACAATGCCGTGTGTGTAATGGGGCAGGACGAACTATTTCAACTGTTATCTCATTCGAAAATAGACAATACCGTTTGAAATGCTTGTTTTTCGGTAGTATATTGCAAAACCAACCTGCAAAAGGGGTTGTATGTAAAATTCGAGAAGTTTAGAAGTTTTAAACAACTTTATCATTCCTGAAGGAAAACGGTATTTATTTTATTAAATAGCTCATCGTTGTTGGTGTATCGAAGAAAGCTATCATCCAGGCTGAAACTACTGTACAATCCGCATGCTGCTGTTTAAAATATACACTCCTCGACAGTAGAGCCCAATGAATAATGCGTGTCCAAGATAACATATCATTTGTTCGTGTCTTTGTTTCTGACCTACCAAACATTTTCGAGGGTAGATGGTGCTTAGCTGTATATTCATCTGCCCTTCCCCCTCCCGCAATGCGCAATGTTGATTTCTATCCATATAACCATGCGACCATATTTCAACGTGGATGGAGGAGAGAAAAATTGAACGATGACTTGACAGCCCAAAATGAATTTGTCACTGGATGTTACTTGTTTTAATCGTGACATGGATTTTTGTCTCGAATCAACACGTACAGTTCTAATATACAGCAATCTAAGCGAGCTTTCTTCCATTTGCTATTAATGCGTTTATGTTCAATCTAACTTGACAGAACTTCTGATCAAATGCGGTTTTCAAGTTTTTCAAGTTTTTATTTATTTACAGCAAACAGTTTAAGTTGTTACTAGGCTGGCTTGCAAATAGCAGGAAGCTAATCGTGGCAAGCCAGACAGTTGCGGTATTCACACACACAAAACTACACTCGGTGATAGATGTTCTTGGCAAGAATATACAGCAAGGAAAGCCGAATTGAAAGCGCTCAATAGTCTGGAGATAAATTTGTTTCTGTTCGCCCAGTCTGGTTGGAGCTATCAATTGCGGGATTCACACGGACAGAACGTGGACCAAACGAGAATTTCGTTACTTCCAACCGTAGGCTTACTGAAGTGTTGAGCTCCGGCCTAAAAAGAATTATACATACTTTTGGCAAGAATACACAACCAAGAAAACCGTATGCACTCAACAGTGTTGTAACACAGTCGACAACTGTCACATAGCTTGCGCTCATTGAGAACTCTACAGGATGATAAATTAGCAAAGAAATAAAAAATATGTACATGGAAAATGCTATTCTTTTAGCCTCACCAAAGTTTTCTGGAACGTTCCTGATCTTAAAGGAACAGAACGCGGAGAGTAATATTTGCAAGAAAATATAGGAGCAATTTAGGAGGAATAGGGCCCTTCCAAGTGGCATGCTGTATGCTTTACATTTAATAAAAGCATAATGCTCAGGATAGATGTGTTCTTTAACGACTGGTGGATCCAAAAGCGACCAAGCCAGCAAAACAATCACCAGGAACGCTTGCAGTGTTGTTACAATTACTGCTTGCATTCTATTAGTGAAAGTGGTTAATTTTAAACCGGCTGCTATTGGAACTTCAAAAGCCCTGGAAATGCGAAGGACTTTTACCAGTAGCAGAGAAAGACACAAGTTGTAAGTTATGTAACGCCACGGGTAAATAATCTTGCAAATTGTACCTGTAGGTTCAAACAGATTCATAAACGCCAACGAGAACATCAAGAGAATGATTGCTAGGAGAGCGAGGCTCAGTTTCCTGTTGCATGCCCTGACAATAGGGGTGTTCCAGAATCTACAGATAACTGCAAATGAAGTGAGTGTAGCAACGATACCTAATCCGCCAAATACTAGAACGGCGATTCCTCCTGGACTGGAGTAATTCAAATTAGCCAAAGGTAAATCTACGCACGCTGTCCTAGCGTCATTGGAAAGTTTCCTTCGTGGACATTCAACACAGGTTTGTGCTCCAGGTACTGGGTTGATCGTACCTCGAGGACACTGGATGCACTGCCAGCAGCAAGGTGAAGTGGTAGACTTTCTTGTTCCAGCAGAACATTGTTCCAGGCACTCAGATTTTGGAAACTCCCCTGTCTGGCTGTTCCACCGAATGCTGCTTTCGTCTAAGTGTAGCCCCTCTGACGCGTCCCAGTATCCGACGATAACTTGTTTTAGTCCCGTGCCACCAGTTTCTTCTACTTGTTGAAAATTGACAATATCGTAGTGCGCAGATTGCCTATCGCCAAACTTGTCAAAGTATATGTTTCCCGTCAGTCCAGTAAAGTTGACTCTGGAAAGTAGACTTTGCATGTCATTCAGTTTCAGGTAAGGCTTCTTCTGACCATCATTAGTAATTCTGCTGGTATCTTGAGTTGAAATGTGCAAAGCATGAGCCACGGAATATACAGCATCAATGACATATGGAACGTGTGAGGTGTACACATCATCAACAATATTCTGTACACATACTTCTTTTCGGCGTTCCTCTTGCCGAGTTGCGATGTCCGTAAGGGCTGAACAGTTTTTATCCAGTGCCCTAATGTCGCCCCACCATTCCGGAAGGTCCTGCTTATTTGCCCCATTAAGCAGCAATTTTTTCATGTAATCTTTAAACCCTGCGTCTTGGAAATTGTGAGGTTGGAATGCTACAGACCCACGAAGCGGCGACAAGTCAGAAGGGAGGAAACCGTTCGTATTTAATGTGAATGTTATGTCGCTTAGAATCCAAACTCTCCCAGAGAGGTTTTGTCTCCTGGCTTCTCTAAAGAACTTTCTCACAGTGCCGCCGTAAATCCACAGGGTAATAACTTTGATGTTTTCGTGTCGTTTTAGCCTTTTAACGATATCCTTTATGTTTGTAGACTGTGAGTTAAGCGATATGAATTCGGTCAGCGCTACACAGAATGAGCCTTTTTTATGTTCGGCTTCTTTAACGACTGACCATATTCCATTTCGTCCATACGAATCGTCGATTCCAACAGCAGCTACATAGGTCCAGTTGAAATGGTGTATGATATCAGCCATAGCTTTTGATAAATAAGTATCTGAAGGCACTGAGCGATACAAATGTTTGTAAGTATATGACCTTAGTTCAGGACTCGTTGTTGTCCCGCTTATAGCTGTAACATTAAGCATTTGAAGAATTCCACCAAGAGCAATAGCTGCACTTGAAAAGGTTGGACCGATAAGTGCCACAATCGAGCTTTTCCTAATGTTTCTATCTGTAGTGTTTTTATAGCACTTACATGTATCTTTGAAAAGTTCATAGGTGATTTGCGTTGCTTTTGTAATGCTTTCACAGTAGTCGCGTATATCGTAACCTAGAGAAATGTTTGGAAGCAGGTTTGGATCGTTGTTTATTTTATCAGTGGCGAAGATCATCGCTTGTGCCTGTGCCACTTCCTTGGTGATCTCTCCACATTTATCCTCTGACGTTCCCTGCAAATGGCGAATACTAAAAAGGCCACCCAACATGACATCTCCCCGTCTATACGAGGCTTCTACACCAACATAACACCAGAAACCAAGAAATGCTAAGCAGTTCAATGAACGCATTGTACGAACCTTGTTGATTTGAACCCTTTACTTATTTAAAATGAGCTGACTTTTAGATTCTTTGGCTCCTTACATGTACCTGTGTGGAGGTTACGATAGACTGTTCCTCGTTAAGTGCTTAGTCGATGATCTATTAAAATTCACAAACCCTTCAGCTCAAACGATTTCACTGATAAGTAGGCTTTTCCTTTTGATATTTAGTTTCACCTTGTTTTCTAAATGATGCGAGATGTCAACCATTTACGTGACAAAAGATGATGAAAGTTAAACATTTTCGCACGAAATTTGAACAACTTCCTTGTTAACAGCCAAGTTGTCGGTATTGTAGTGTGTTTGCCTTTGATTATTAGCATATTGACAGAACCTTTTTGTACGCCTGCTGGTGTTTATTTTATGTGATTAAAAGACGGATTTGCATAGCGCTTTCTGTTGAATTTTGGTTACGTTCCTGTTTCACTTGAGAAGGAAGAGTAGAAAAAGTTAGACTAGGAGTAGTCGTTCCGTTATTATTGAATAAAAGTACTTACTCTTTGTCTGGATTTTGGTCGAGTGGTCGATCTAGCGACAGAGCGCAAAAATCACCTGGCTCGACAAGGCATGACGTGAGGCCGGAAAAATTTTGAGCGTTTGAATTTCAGCATTATTTTGACGGACTGATCTCTCAAAGGTCTGGCAACAAGGTTGCATCTACTAGCTACCAAAAATTAGTGCTTTTAAGTCTTAAAAAAATATTGACATATCGAAACCCTGGAGGCGATTCTTGTGATTATTCCTACCGCACATGGCAAAATTAGGTTACCAATTAGTGTCTGGGTTATCAGTAATGTCGTTCATGGCATTTCGCCACTGGTGATGGAGGTTAACATATTTCGCTCTTTCACCTGAGTCGCAACACGAAAATATATCTAAGAGATATTGTTGACCGAAGTTTAAAAGATTATTTCATTAAACAAAAGAATCACAAATAACGGTCAAACTGTGGACGAACGCAGCTCAGTCACATGAAAAGCTCTTATTTTAGAAAAAAAAATAATTAAAAAAAACTAGAAGCATTTCGCTTCAAGTGTATAAATTCGCAAGCAACACTGATGTAATTTTAGCGAGTTTGCCAACCTTTAATAACCGGGTTATGTTAATTTGTACTATAAAGATATCAATTATCATCATTATCTAAGTCCTTAAGCATTTCATTCAGTTTAACATTAACGTCTTAAAACATATAAAGCAACTTGATGTTGAAATTGGCGACTCGGAAACATCGTAAGGACAACGCACGTTTAACGAGACTCTCCGGTAATCCTTTACCTTTGCAAACTGTATACCTCAGTGTTGATAGGACTGGGAAAATGACAGTAAGATGTGCAAATATTAGCAAGCGGTAATGCGCATTGTAGACTAGAAAATGCGGTCTGATACTATTCAACTTCAGTAATTACGACCCGGTTCAAATGTTGAACTTTGAACGTCTGGATCATTTACGATCGACACATTCGTAACTGAGTCGACCTAGTCATTATCTTCGACTACCGTAGTCGAAAGGGATAGCAAAAGTCAGACGCCAAACTTTATACTGATGCGACGAATCCAGTGCATACATTACGGATGAATACAAGTGATATAATATTATTTTGCCTTAAAGTTTTTCTGTCCAATTCGCAATTAAGTTCGACGCATTTGGTTCGATGTCTGAATTAATAGTCGAACTCAATTTTCTGAGTTGACTGAAATGTGGATTGTATGTCAAGCTCGAAGACGTTTGAACCGAACCTGACTTAATTCGCAGGTAACAATGCGATTCACTGTTATTTATTATTATTGTGTGCCTCAAGGTTTCCTACGCCCATTTACAGGTGGTCCTGGGGGAAGAGTTAGAAAGTGAGCGGTACTTAATTACCATTGAAGAGAAGCTAAACCCCTCATCTGACCACACCCATGAGGTCGCTTTAAAGACACAGGAAAACGAAGTGGAACGCTCGGTAGGACCTCTCTATCAACCAGGGAAAAGGAAAAGACGGGTATGCATTTTGACTTTGTGTTTTGTACCTGTCAAGACGGCGTTTGTTGTGTCGGTATTCATCAAGTTTCAATGCAGCTTCGATCTGTTTAAATTTTTTGAAGTGACTTTAACGAACCGTTCAGCACCTTTTAAGCTATTATTTCCTTTATGACTGTGACAAATCGTGAAATAAAAATAAGTTGTACAGCTTCTGGGCACTTCACTTCGCTTCACAGTGTGCCACTGTAACTTGTTGTCAATAAGAGAGCAGTCACGTGTAACGTGCAATCACATCCTCCCTCCCTCCCTCCTTATTTGCAGCCAGATCGTTGATTATCACTGATGCGTCTGATATTCCAGTAAAACTCAAGGATTTTAGTCAAATGTCTCGAACAACAACAGTCTCATTATATTACAGGGGTCTCGTTTTCAGCATCAGGGAAACTGGTTTCCACAGGTGGGCAAAGCTTTTTAACTGAACTGCTTTACCTCTAGATAAACAAATCACCATCGCAGGCGGATAATTTTGCTCAGTGCTGGGGCCTAATCAAGCCCCTGATATGAGCATTTCAACTACAGAATGCTCTTAATTGCTTTAGCTGAAGAGTCGATGCTGACAAGCTTAAATTAGCAAAGATACTTGCGGGAACTAGGTGTCTAAAATGCATTTCCTGTTACTAAGTTGCTTGCTCGAGGGCAAGCTACACCGTATATGTACCTTTCATGACATATTCTGTTCTCGTCTATCCAGTATTTCCAGCCACCAGCATTTAATCAGAAGAGACCCATGGTAACTGGCTTCACAGACGCCACAAAGGTATCGGCGGTGGCTCTTGGTTATTTAAACTTTGAAGACATCTTCGATAACTCAGTTTTAACAGAACATTTTTGTTTTCTCAGTATTAGACTGGCTTTATCTCAGAATCGAGAATAGGATTTACTTAGAATTAGTTTAGAATCTCTTTTAATGATATTCCCCAGAACGAGCGTCGATTGCAAGCCAATTGCAGTATAATATGACCTGTATCTACCACTAAAGTAGCTAAGGTTTATAATGTATGCGGCTCACACAAAGGCACGTATTTCTATGTAAAATCCTCTTGTTTTTACTTAATTCGATGTCGTTTTGCTTGGTTATCGTGGCGCCAAATGTAGGTGGCAGATGTAAGGGAGAGGCTATCTTGGATTTGCCCCATATGTACTTACTTACATTTGTGTTATCTTTGATACTGTTTCATTCAGGCCAGTTTAAAAGCTGATACTGTATGTTTTGCTCACAACAATGTAACATTTCTTTTTCAGCCAAGCGAAGAAAGTAATCCACGTCATGGTAGATTTGTCACGTCAAACAGACCCCCTAGCAAAACTGAGTTTTTCAACGTTTACAGTTCCTATTCCAGCAAACAAGAGCCTAGCAGCTTTCAAGTCACTCACAGGAAAGAACCAAGTGATGAACGCTTTGCTATCCTGCAAACAAATAACAGTTTATATCATGTTGGCAAACAATGGGAAGAGCGACATGATCAAAGAGTTCCTTCCAACATGGCTGGCAACTGTAGTGCTGCAGGAAAAGAAAATGGAGTCTTCTCTAGAGCAGAAACCTCTGGTTCCAAATGCCTGTTACAAAAAGAAAGGTTAATGCACAGTGAAAACAAACGCAGCACGTCCCAGATCCTAGCACTCTTCTCGTCCCGTAAGGATACCCCATTACCTACAATGACACTTGAAGGAGAGACAGTAGAACTTAATGAAGCCAATCCTGGCGTCACAAAGGAGACACAGTCACGCAATTTGTATGAGACTGCGGATAAGTTCTCGTCTGAGGTTGGTGGAGCGAAAGTCATTGCCCACCCTAGAAACGTTTCTGAAATCTCAACTGCGTTCCAGCCAAGCATTTTGGACAATGATTCTCTTGGACAAGTTCAAGAAACAGGCGTAGATTTAGGTGACTCCCTAAATCTGTCCCCGGATTCGTTTGCAGCTTGTTCGAGTGATAATTTTGGTGGCAACTTTCTTGGTAGAGATGCAATGAGCGAGGATGCCACGCAAGATTCGGTAGTTACCAGGTCACCATATAGCAATCAGAGGCAAAGTGAACTTTGGTCCCAGAATGATTCGGAATCAGTCTCCCCTCTCATCAGACTTCTGACAAGTGTGGAACAGGCTGATTCCCAAGGTTGTATTGATGTCAAGGACGATGGAGCGCAGCTTTGTAACGTGGTGAAAGACAGACAGCTGGATGGTTGCAGCTTTGGGAACCCTGATTCAGCAGCTGTGGGGTTTCCTTCCTTACTTCCATTCCTAAATGTGACTTCAACGCAGCAATCCTCAAACGGCGTTCAAGAAGCAGCACAAGAAGAAGCCATCTGTTCAAAGTATGCCCAAGTTAGATCCTTTTCGAAAGCCTCTAGCAACCCTGACGTTATATCGCCTTTAATAACTGCAAAATGTAGCGATTCCACGAGTTACGAAAACAGGTCACTTTCTCAACTAAAAATGGATCGTTTCAGCACTGACTCTAAAGGGTTCTCCAGCCACCCAGGATCGTTGTTTCCTTACAGTAAACTGCAAATTCAAGATCAAAACAACCACTTGAGAAATTCTTCGAGCACGTCCTTATTCAGAAAAAGGTTCAGTGGCTTCGATGAATGGGACTTGTCGTTTGAACATCAGGCCATCGACGATGGTGAAGGAAATTTACAGCAGTATGAGATGTCACCAGAGTTCTACCCATCTGAAACCGAAAAAGGGTTTGAGTGGAGAGTTACTCCCAATGTGGCAACAGAAGTCATTCCAACTGATAGCCGAACAGTAAGTATAATAGATATATTTATGGCTAACTATGTATATTGCTAGAAGCTGTTTACTTGTAATGCAATCACCATTGGCCACACGAGGTTTAAAAAAAATTACATAAATAATTGAAAGTACTGAATAGTAATGTTAAAATTCCCGCTGTCAGTTGACTGTTCTGTTTCTGTAAACTCGCTTGGTTTAGGCAATCTGCTCAGTGTTTCAGCTAGATTGTTAAGCTAAAATTTTCATATCGTCGATTTGCTAAAACGGAAAAAAAATACGCCACGGGTGGAGAACTTTATTTGGAGCTCATCAGCATCTCAACGATTTTTGCCAAACAAATATGCCGTCTTCACGTTCCCCACAGTTGATAAAAGTTCATCTGAAGTGGAATATCGTAACCTGTTGGGTTAAGATGTTGTTTCATTTATCCCTCGAAGCATTTCATCTACGAAAATCAGAAACCATTATAGTGGTCATTTCAACAAACTGAATCGACACAGTCCATATGCGTGCAATACCACCGTACACATTCGCGTTGATCTTTCGTTCGCACGGAAACATTTGAAGGCAATGTTCTTTAGTTTTTTTTTTTTACCAACCTACCCTTATGCAGATATCAGAAATAAAGTTTTTCAAATAGATTGGAGGGTTTCGTTAACGATATTGCTTTATTTACGTCAGAGGCGAAACAACGTGTTTCAAGATATACGATTGCATTTAGTACTGCAAATGAGAACGAGCCAACGCGGGCATTGTTCAGTTCGTGTGTATGGTGACCGGACTAATGCCATGTTGTATTGTTGTTCCCAGGTGACGGCAGGAGATGGCCACTCTTGGAAGGGTTCACTTGTTAGTGACACTGTAAAGAGAGGATGCTCGTCTGTACCAGTGGTGTCAGTGCAAAGGCAAATTACCCACTCTTTACCTAGTAATGGTAAAGGCAAACATTTTTATCCATGTTACAGCTTGTGTTTAGAACATGAGTCTGGTGCTGAGCCATATTCTATCCTTGTTTACACCATTGCATCAGCGTTTTAGAACGATCAACATGTGTAGTTGTACTCGAGAAATTAATGGAAACGGAAGTCTGTTACGGACATAAAAACAAACAGAAACAGAGATGGAGAGAGAAGAATAAAACAACAACAGCAACAGATTTAAACAAACAAAGAAACCGCAGCAGTAGGCGAAACGTTTCCTATAAAAAGGGCCAAACTCTCTTTCTGTAGCTTAGTGGTACAGCGTCACACCATTATACAAAAGATCATTCGTTTAACTACGGTCGGAAAATCTCGAATTTATTTACTTCAAACAATTTCTTCCGTTCACTACTTTTGGAGTATCTTTATCCGCGTTCGTGGCAATGTTTAATTTTTAGCTTTAACTTCATACTTCTCAGGTGACCAAAGAGCCCCATCATCGAGCTTGAGCTGGATTGACTTAATTTCATCAAGTGAGGCTCATTATGACTCGCCGTGCCTACTACCAACGCAAGGATTTGCCACAAGTGAAAGCCTTGCACTGTCTTCTACTGAAGGATTCATGACAATGAGCCAGGCTAGAGAGGGAAACCCCACCGACATCAAACCTGAGTTTGTACAGAGAGTGCCGCAACTGGTAAGAAAGTTATACCGTGAAACGTTAAAATTAACGTTCTTTTAAACTAGTTTTAGAAGCCGACTCAGGGTATGGCTTTAGGAATCCTCTATTCGCGATATGTCCATACTCTTTTAAGTATGCTGGTGTAATACAAAGGTAACGCACAGAGGCTCTAGCCACTGGCTTCAAATAGACTTTTTGCGTTGTCGATTGACTTGCTTTACCACTAAATCGTAATCCAATATTTCTTGCAGCCGAAAAGAAGAGCCCCTTTACTTACAGCACCGCCGGAAGATCTGAGCTTGCAGCAAACAGTTTCCCGAAACCCAGTTGTTTACCATGGCCTACCAAATGCGTGTTCTTCCGCTGAATTCCTAAAATTTAGTTGCAAGCCAAAAGCAATGGCAATTACGGGAGAAAGGGAAATTGGGCCATTACAGGGGGAAACCAGTCAACTTCACAAGGCCAACGTTGGAAATTTATGCAAGAAAGGACATGACACAGGGCAATCTACTTTACGTAGTTCGTGTCGACGCGTGGGCTTGAGGAGGGTGGGGATGGGTTGTTCACGTGACCTCCCCAACAGTGAGAATGCCTTGTCTCAGACTGGACTACAGTTTAGACAGAAGTCGAATGGCTACAGACCTCCAACTGCACCAGAATTCATGTCGAAGAATTCTTCTGGAGACGTAAGTATTGCCTTCCTTTATATTTACAATTAATCTAGTAATTTATTCCTTTTGAAGAAAAAAACATGATATTTATTACTGTTACATCGCTGTTACATTACATTATTTATTACTGTTACATCGCAGCAAAATCGGAGACCTAAGGGCATGAACGGGACGAACTAAACAATTAGAGCGTCGATTTCCAAAAGAAGTCGAGAAATAATTTCGTAATCAGCAAGGAAGCAAGGAAGAAGTTTCAAATGTTGGTTTGTCTTTCGAAGGTTGAATTGATACAAAGGGAGACAAAATCAACCCCTCGCCCACCAGGGACGGGTGTGGAGGCAGGGGTTGAAGCCATCTTGTAACGTGTTCTCCTTTCCTCTCAATCAGCGTAGCATGGCCGGTGAGTTGAGCTTTCCATCAGCAGAGGAGTGTGACAGTAGTGTCACGCCAACTCGACATGTCGCTGTTCCCGTAACATTCCTTGATGTCATGCAGTATAGGCAAGTTTTTAAGTCTGCACTCAGAGGTAGGTGTTTCACTTAATGTGTAACTTTACAGAAGACATATCCGCGTGCTGATTGGTTTAAAATAGCGTTTTTATTTAAGAATTACATTATGAGGTCGAGATTTCTATTTAAACAATAGAGTGTTTCTGTCGAGGAACTATCGGCTGATA
>OFHR01000126.1_pt1:7500-11640 | contig 11640 bp, 4 predicted proteins | sample 1522041 | NCBI WGS metagenome assembly OFHR01 (sample SAMN04272335, study PRJEB24112) | coral metagenome | biome: Coral reef; feature: Shallow seawater; material: Coral tissue | host: Coral | place: China: South China Sea | collected 2014
TGAAATGGGGCAAGTGCAAAAACAATTAGATTGATATAGAATCTCGTGTTGTTGCTGCGCTGTACTAGTATTATATTTAGAAGCAGAAGAGAGTTAAGAGGAACTGTGGGGTGCCTAGTATGTAAATATATGATGTACCGTGTCTGTCTGTTTATGTGAATTATGTTTGTTTGAGAAAAATTGTATGTAACTTCAAATCAATAAAAATTAATAGAAGATATAAAGAAACAACAGAAAAAGGACTTCCCGCGACCAGGTAACGGATCAATACTAAAACGTGTAGTACTCGCGAGATAAAGTAGGAAAACGCGCGCGCGACGCCTATTTAAACTCAAACGCTCGCGACTTCAGTTTTGTCCAGTCAACATCAACATTTCACAATATAAATTGAATCAATGAAAGAAATATTAGTTAGCCCTTCTGCACTGTGCTGCGACTTTTCAGAAGCGGGCAAAACGCGCGAGTCATCACATATAAAACTTAAGTTGCTTTGCACCAAATTGATCATGTTTAAGAGAGTGTCATCCACGCAACAGATCCAATTAGCAGAGTAAACTTCCTCTTGGACTTATTTTTTATATCTCTCTCAGTGTAGTTTGATTTAGTTGTTTGAAATTGATTTTAGGCGTTTTTGTCAACACGACTGGCTGACGGCAGCTGAGTTTTCATTCTAATCAAAAAGCTGAGAAGTGAGAACAAAAGCTTGAGAGGTGGCTGAGTAACTTCATTGATTCATTCATTCATCAAGGCGAGCGCAGTCTTTATTCCAGGTGAAAAGGTTATATTGTAATTAAACTTCATTCATTTTTTTTATTTTTCTTCTTCTAAAGAGATTTTGAAAGGAATGCCGATTAAATCTTGACGTTTTAAACTTGTTAATTTGTGTGTGATGAAAGATTTGCGATTGTTGTGAAGACAGTTCTTAAACCATCAGAAAGAAAATAACTACTGCAAATCATTTTAAAAACGAGACATGCCATTCAGATTAGACTGTGGTTTTACCGACACGTGCCCTCGAGTGCAAACGGTTTTTTTTCTTCTTTTGTTTATTTTTGAAATGTGTTTGCGGAATGGATTTAAACAGCTGCGCTGCTAATGCAATTTGGAGATCGGAGTGTGGCTGTATTGATTCTAACCTCGTTGGTAAATATTTGCGTAGCCTTTTGGTAAACACAGCGCTCTTTGACTATTGTTCATAGTTGGCTGTGAAATCACTCCCTGTTGAAGCCGCTTGCAAAACAATCTAGGGAAGGTTTCATTACTGATGAAAAACATCGCTTCGAGCGTTCGTAACGCTTGAGCGAGAATCCTTTGTTATCGGTTTTGTTTTGGCTGTGTTATGAGAATTTTCTCTTTGTCTTTCATTACCAAACCATCACAACCTTTAACACTTACGGAATCTGATAGACAAATCAGTTTCACCGATAACGTTGTTTTGATGTTCGATTTTAATTTGATGAACAAGGCGCGATAACGTTTATTAAATAATTGTTTTAAACCGCTTTCATCAATAGTTGTAAACCAGTTTCCTTTTGTTTCCAGTTGTCTACTGCCATGTTACCGATGTCGGTAAAAAGAAAGCAAAACGTAAATACACGTAAACTCACTGAATTGTTCGACATTTCACGATGGCATAAAGCCGGACTGCCGCAGGAGAAGAATGGATGAGATTATTTTCTGCAAACTTGTGCAGTCGAAACACAAGCGAGGGCACGCCAGAATTAAAGGCTGATAAATAATTAAAGAGAACTTTTCAAGAAATTTTCTGAAAGTTGACCGGGAGAAACTGAGTTTATTTGCGGGCAATTCTGCATTGAAAAAAAGTTCTCTATTCCAATACTAATGCCTTGGAAAATTGTTTTGTTCCAATACTTCTGAAAAGAAGTCATATCTAGTAAATCAATGAAAAAGATATGAAATCATTTCGGAAATCTGTTTAAGAGGGACTTAACTCCTAATCGTCCATAATTCAAGAAGTTAAAGAATAAACATTTTTATCTTTATCTAAGAACTACAAGACTACGACAGCCCAATATTTTAGAGAACTGTCTTAGTAAAAAGCTCGAGATAACAACAGTAAACGGAAAACTGATTACTACTGCAAGGAAACAAAGAACGAAAAAATGATCTCACAACTTGACATTTTATTTTGTTCTTCCATTAACGCTAATTGTTATAATCCGGCTAAAAACGTTCATTCGTTGAGATAATAAAAAACACAGGTCAGGTCAGAAAAATCATGCTTGTCTAGGAAAAGCGTATACTTTCCCGATAGTTTCAAAAAAATAATTTCGTTCTTTCAGACTTACTCTGTGTTAACGACAATGATTCGAAAAGCTACAAGCCACTGTGTTTATTTATAAAGTTATAAAGGTATTAGGCCAAACGAGGAACCGTATTTTAGACGGAAGCGGTAGTTCCCGAGCACTAATTGAAAAGTATACAAACGCGACTTTGGAAGGCCAACCTTTGATTTGTTTAACATCGACTAACACCTGAGCAAGCGGTTTACACAAAGGCGTGTGTTGTGCACGAGCCTAGCAACTCTTGCAGGTGAAAGAAGTAAAAAAGACAACATGTCGCCCGCTGAACAATTCTTTAACTGGCCACCCGTGGAGAACATGTTAACTAAATCCCAATTTATTGTTCCATTGTAGTGGCTTCGTGGGAATAAAAGTGAGCGATGGCCAAATATTCCACGAACTGAAGTCAAAGAGTCGCCGAGAAAACAATTCATTTGCTGCCCCACGCTGAGAGAAAATTACCGGCTCAACAACTCCACAGTTTATTGTTCTATTGTCTTAGGAAATAATGGCAAAAAAAATAGACCAATATTTCCTGAGAAGTCAAAATGCCGCCTACTGAATAATCCGTTTGTTGCCCACCCACTGAGACAAGAGTTGTTTTTCAGGCGTAGTTGTTTTCCTTCAGCAAGGATTAGTCATGAAGTATTTTCTTGCGATACAATATAAGTTCGTCAGAAGTTCCTTTAAAAAGTCTACCGGGTAAAAGCTGTTCTCTCGAACCGGATTTTCGACGAGTTATGCCCCGGGGGTTATGCTTTGCTTTCTGTATTCGAGTAAATTCAGTTGCAGGCTATCTGCCAAGGAGCTACTGAAATCAGCTACTATTCTAAAATGTGGAAAAAGGCAAACACATCCGAATATTAAAAAAAGAAAAGTAAAGTTTCTACCGGTGGCACATCTTCCGTGGAAAACGTTGACCCAAATTTACACTCTAAAGTTTTTGAATATGCGTGACACTAAGTGACACTACAACAATTGCTAGAATACAATTCTATCTTGGATCCTACGCCCAAAATAAATCGCGAGCTGTTTGCTAGTTCAAAGTCTCTCTTAAGGAAAGATTTGATTGATTGTTTTCAATCTGTCAAAAAGACGTGGTATCTCAGGCGCCGAGCCTTTGTTTCGGGTGTCTGCAGTTATCAGTAAAAAGCATGTACACGCAGTAATTGAAGTAATAAAATTTTCCTCTTCTCGTTGCTCGGTGATTTTTTTAATAAAGCTTGCTCGTGAGTACACACGCGTTGGCAGCTCTGGTCTTGTGTACAGACCATTAGGTAGATGCCATTTTCGTGTTTGCCGAGCTTTTTAAATATATTAAAAACGAGTGCGACATACCCTTGCTTATCAACGTAAACTTCATCACGTTTTTTCAACCAACCAGAAGCAAATCAAACATCAATTATTACTTGCCTTACAGTTTACGTGCCTTTTCCCGCCCTTTACATTTTCACCCTTCTGATTGGTTTATTGTATTAGCCAATAATTTCGCGCTTGCTCTGATTGGCCAGATGTAATTTCTGAGTTGGTTTGCAAAAAGAGCAAGAAAATTTGTCCGAGAATTGAAAAATCCCTAACAATTATTCATTCTCAATGAACCTTGCGGGTAAGGTTCTGCGAGAGCCAAACCAGCAGGGAGCGATATTCAGAGGTTAACGACCACTAGCAAATGCGGGGAAACTATGACACGAACCTGATTGGCTAAAATAACATTTTCAATGTGATTGGCAGGGCCGTAGCCAGAAAAAAAATTTTGACTGAGGCAATGTCTATGAATAACTCATGACTGAGGCAATCAGTCCATGGTTGAGTTCTCTTCCTAGGTATTAGGTACTAT
>OFHR01000131.1_pt1 | contig 11431 bp, 5 predicted proteins | sample 1522041 | NCBI WGS metagenome assembly OFHR01 (sample SAMN04272335, study PRJEB24112) | coral metagenome | biome: Coral reef; feature: Shallow seawater; material: Coral tissue | host: Coral | place: China: South China Sea | collected 2014
GAAAAATTTAGGCTAAATTTTTCAAACCGTTTAACCGTGACGCAGCTCCTTTAACCGAGATTCCCCCTCGTAAATGCTGTGTTATTTTTTTAAACAAAATTAATTTATATTTATAATCGTTTCAGTGTGATTAAAGTTGTTTCTCCTGGAAATAAATGTTAATTCTAGCACTTTTGTTTTGTTGGAGCTGCTTTCGGTTACACCTGTCATTTATGCACGGCTAGTCTATAATGAATATTACCGAGGGAAATAAGCTTCTCGACAGCTCGTCGGTTCAAAACAACGGCGAACTTTCACCAGTGGAGAACGATCTGTAGCTGGGATGTGAAATTGAAAGCAATTGTAAAGTTCTTGTGAACAAGGTCTCCCGACTCACCTTATGGGAACTGGTTAATTACTGGTTCCGCGAAGCTGACAGAGCGTGGTATCGTATCAGCGTCCGTGACGGCATACAACATACACCCGCTCTTGAAAGCGTCACGGTTAAGTAGATTTCTTTGACAAAAATTGCAACATTGATTATGACTACATACATATCCTGAAACTGACTGCTGGATTGGTTTCGCTTTAACGACTACCGCCGATAGACCAGAAGTAAATATGAGTTATATCAGGGCCTAGTAAATATCCATTATCATTATACGTTCCTGAAATGTGTATGTTATACGCCACATCATGAACGCCGTGTCGCGATATTGATAACTTGTTTATATTAACTATTGTTTCAGTTCCGCATACATTCACATTAAGAAAAGTCTCTTCAAAGTGATGTCACATGTCCTGATCCCGTGCTCATTTGCTGCAAGAATCGATCTCCACTAATAACAGCTTTGTACGGAAGTGCATTCAAATATCTGAAGCAAATATAAGCAAGCATAAAATAACAGTAAGTTAATTAAACGTGAAATCACAAGACCACGTTTGACAAGTGAAACAAAAAGAGAAGCTAGTGCAGTTTATTAACAAAGCGTGAGCCCTGAAATCTAAAATAGAAAGAGGAACACGAATTAAATTAAAGGTTTACAAACGACAGTCTCGATTCAGATAACCGATTCCAGAACGTTTAATCCGCATTCTTTTGAACTGATAAGAGGAAGCTAACTCCCAAAAATACAATGCAAGAGCTTTAACAATTCTGTTGGACTTTTCACAACTTCTAAAATGGACCTTGGGCGTAATTCCCTAAATATAATGTATTTTTATCATGCGAGTCAGGTCTGTCATGACGAAACATTTCGCTATAAAAGAGAGTGTTCAGTCCGAGGAGACTCAAAGAGTTCAGAACTATAGGAACTATTGGTGAACAAAGTACAGTGAATCGGTACCTTAATTCACCCTGATATCTTTATATCCCAACCATTATGAGCTTCAAGTCAAAGGTAAGTGATCTTTTTAAACTAAAAATTGATTAAGTTTGTTTAAGTTCTGAGGAATTTTTTCTTATTTAAAAACATAAGTAAAATAGCTTTTGGTAGTCTTTTTTTTCCTTTGCCGTTAAACAAGAAGAGCAAGGCACTGAGTGGTCCTTTCGTTGTACAGGCTTCTTTTTGGGCCACGTATCTTCCAGCAACCGTTAGTGTACATCTTTACCTTAATATAACCAGGCTAACGAGAGATAAAGAAATAGATCCAAATCAAGGAAATGCTTGTAAAAAACATAAAGAACACTAACCAGAAACATATTTTTTCCTTCTGTTTGATCGAAACTGAAAAGAAACAGAGAAAAAGTAACTCTTTTTGAATATCAGTGCAGACGTCAAGTCTGTATAAGTTCTATGAATTCCAATTGGCCATTTTCGTATTCTCGGTGTAAGACTAGAGCTAGCTTGCAACGGAGAATGAAAGAGATGATTTGCATTTGAAAAGGCTCCATCCCAGCGTTAGCCTCAGTTTCAAGCTAGTCCCAGTCCCATACCGAGAAAACGAATTAAAGTTGTCTATTCGAGCCACTTGCTGTGGTCGTGGTGCCAAAAGAAACGGAAGTGAGTAACAACTCGCTGTGCTTCCTCTACATTAAACAACAAACGTAATAAGCGTGTTTTATTCCGTCACAGGATGTCCTCTACCCATCCCTTGTTGTCCTGCTGGTGTTCTTCATCAGTTGTGAATATGTTGAAAGCAAGCCCACAATTCCCAGCAACACGGCATCGCCACCAAACGTTGATGTCACTCAGCAGAGGAAGATTTCAGATCATCCCATAGAAGATGCCCTTAGCTTGTTGACACGTGATCCAGAATATGAGATTGAAGCCAGTGCTGCCCAGAGCCACGAGGAAAAGAGAGTCAGAAGAGATACTGATTCCAACCCCTGTGTGACAGGACACAAACTCGTGTTGATCGATCACGAGAAAGTGTTCTTAACAGTGACCTGCGCGGAAGGTTGCAAAGAAATTAAGAGGATACTCTTCTTCAAGGATAGAGAGGATCCAGTGGTGCTTCCAGTGGACTGTGAGGCGAAGAGTTAAAACTTATATGCTTGTAAATATACTAGCTGTGGAAGCCATTATTGATTTTTATTGTAAATTTTTCATTACGTTTTCGTTAGGAGCACTTAAGAACAATTCCGCACAACGATGACCGTTGGACAATATGCAGTGTTTAACTCTTCCTCATGCCTCTGTGTATAGTGTTTTGCCTGCATCCCTTTTGTTAATGTTTAATCTTTTTTCACTTTTGTTAGATTGAAATAGAAAAGCTGCCTCTCGTAAATATACCAACTGTGAAAAATACTGCTGATGCTTGTCATTAATTTTTTTATGCGTTCTCGTTATGAGAACATACGTAGTTCAAGCCCAGGATGCGAAAGGAGGAGGGTTTTTGCGCAGGGCCAGCGACCCTGCCACGTAAAAAAGCATTTCATGCTACAGAAACCTTAACCATTGAACAAGATGCTGGCAGAAGGATAAAAGCAAACCAGGAAACTGGACCTATGACGGACGATAGCCAAACCCGAAAGGGCGCTAACATCCCGAGAGTGGATATGCTCCAACCAAAAACAACGCGTAGAGTGAGCTGCTGGAATGTGCGGACTCTCTACCAGACAGGGAAACTTGCTCAAGTCATCAAAGAGATGCAAAGCTATAAGATCGAGCTATTAGGTGTGAGTGAAACAAGATGGACAGGAAGTAGTTCACGGCAGCTACTATCTGGACACCACATACTCTACTCGGGAAGAGCCGATGACCATCACAGTAGAGGTGTTGGGATCATCACCACCAAAGAGGTCCACAAGAGTTTGTTAGAGTGGAAGCCCATCAGTGAAAGAATCATTAAAGCTAGATACAATTCAGCGTTTGCAAAGCTCAGTGTCATTGTCTGCTATGCACCAACTGACGACGCAGAAGACGAGGAGAAAGACACCTTCTATGATGAGCTACAATCTTTGAACACAAGAACATCCCCAAAGTAACATGGTGCTCCCCAGATGGGCACACACAAAACCAAATAGATCACATCATCATTAACAACAGATGGAGGGGTTGTCTACAGGATGTGGGGGCCAGACGGGGAGCAGATGTTGGAAGTGACCATGTTCTTATCATAGCCAAAGTAAAACTCAAACTACGCAGAGTGGCGAAGAAAGATCAGAGGGCACCGCCACTGGATGTGAGAAAGTTAAAAGACCCAAATGTACGGAGGACTTACCAAACAGAGATCAGGAATAGGTTTGCGGTTTTACTAGACCAACAAGAAATGGACCTGTATCAATTCAACCAAACCCTGGTGGAGGCAGGAAAGAAAGTACTGGGCCCAAGGAGGAGGAAGAAAGAAGAATGGATTACAACGGATACGTGGAAGAAAACGGAAGACAGAAAGGAGAAGAAAAGAAAGATCCTTTCCACCAGATCTGCCAGACTGAAGGCACAGATGAAGGAGTCTTATCGCACCCTAGATAAGGAGGTTAAAAGGAGTACCAGGGCGGACAAGAAGAGATACATCGAAAAAATAGCAGAGGAAGCGGAGACAGCAGCTTCAAAACAAGACATGGGAACTCTATACAAATTAACAAAGTCACTAACAAATACTGGCTTCCAATCAACAGACATGCCTGTGAGAGACCAACAAGGGAATATGGTCCTAAAAGTTGAGGATAAACTGAGATGTTGGAAGGAACACTTTGAACGAGTGCTGAACCGAGATGATCCTGAGACAGAAGCAATCATCATACCATCATCAGAATTACTTGACATAGATACAGATCTACTAAATGTCGAAGAAGCCAAGAGAGCAATAAAGGCATTAAAAGATGGGAAAACCCCAGGTATAGACCAGATATATGCAGAGATGATGAAGGCGGATGAACAAATCACAGCGACAGTGCTCACCGACATTCTGCGTGACATCTGGGAGTCGGAAGAGGCACCCTTGTCGTGGAAAACTGGTCTTATTGTCAAACTCCCAAAGAAGGGTGATTTAACTAATTGCAACAACTGGAGGGGAATAATGTTGCTGTCAGTTACATACAAAGTTCTTAGCCGAGTAGTCCTCAATAGGCTTACCACAACAGTCGACCCTCTTCTTAGAAAAGAACAAGCAGGGTTCAGGAAGGGAAGAGGCTGTGCTGATCAAATCTTCACTCTTCGGCAAATCGTGGAACAGAGTAATGAATGGTCATCCACAGTATATGCAAACTTTATTGACTTTACCAAAGCCTTTGATAGTGTTAACCGCCCAACACTTTGGAGAATCCTCGGCCATTACGGGATCCCAGACAAGCTTGTGTCCATCATCAAAATGCTTTACAGTGATTATAGTGCAAGAGTTATCTGTGGAAAAGATCTGACAGAGGATTTTGCCATACGGACAGGGATAAAACAAGGCTGTGCGCTCTCTCTCCCCCTCTTTTCTCTTTGTATAGACTGGCTTATGAAGAGAGCAACCGTGAATGTCAAAAGAGGAATAACATGGACCCTAATGGACACCCTTGAAGATTTAGACTTTGCGGATGACATTGTGTTACTTGCTCACCGTCATCAAGACATCCAGAGGAAAACCAACGACGTGGCCTTGATAGGCAGACAGGTTGGACTTAACATCAATACAGATAAAACCAAACTAATGAAGATCAATGCAAGATCGGACCAACAGGTTACCATCGACAACAAAAACATCGAAGAAGTACAAGAATTTGTCTATCTGGGCAGTAAGATAACAACTGACGGAAATTCTGAAATGGACGTCCTACACAGACTATCAAAGGCAAGAGGGGCATTTGCGGTACTTCGGAACATCTGGAGGTCTTCAAGGATTGGCACCAAAACCAAACTAAAGATTTTCAAGAGCAATGTTCTTGGAGTCCTTCTATATGGTGCAGAGTCCTGGAAGGTCTCACAATCTGTATGCCACAAGATAGATGTATTTCAAACAAGATGTCTTAGGAGAATACTTAAGATTTTTTGGCCAAGAACCATCTCCAATGAAGAACTTTACCGCAGAACAAATACAGCACCACTGTCAGTTGAGATCAAAAGGAGGAGATGGCTGGATAGGACACATTAACAGAATGGCCCTGAATGCTGTCCCCAGGGTTGCTATGAGATGGACTCCTGCAGGGAAGAGGAAAAGAGGACGCCCTAAGCTGACATGGAGAAGATCGGTGGAGAAAGAAATGAGAGAAGTTGGTTGGACCTGGAGCCAGGTTCAACGCTGGGCATCTGACAGGCAGCATTTTGCTTCATTGGTGACGGCCTTATGTGCTACATAGCGCGAAGAGGATTAAGTAAGTAAGTAAGTAATATCATCACAACGGAAACGATTATTCCGCAACCTTTTAATCAGACATTTACACTCTTTGAGAGTTTTAAAACGCATGCATTAGTTTTCCTGTTGAGGCGTGCGATGTAAGATATTTTGATTAATTACAAGATTAACATTACTGAACACACTCTGGGAAATCATTGTCTTTTTCTTCAAATCCTCCCACAAGAACAAACAATAAGAAAACTCGCAAAATAACCAATCAGAAAGTGTCACTAGACTAACACTGTTGCTTAGCAACCTATCCGCTGGTCAGTAAACGCGGACGCATTCTTGAAAACGGGATTTGTACTTAAGACGTGAACTAGCACTTATTTCGCAAAGAAATGTTTCGTTAAAAAGAGGTGGTCATCGACCGCATTCCTCGTTTGAACCAACTAAATACGTTGAGCTAAAATCAAGCTTTCCTGAAATCAGACACTGGACACTTGAAAATGTCATTACCGTGGCGGGATTTGAATTTTGGTGTAAACAGTACAGATACGGGTTCTTTACCTCCCAATGTACATTTGCGGGCAGGACAATATTTGCCCCAAAGTTTCGAGACGGAAGCCAGAAAATTTACGTATTATTTTCATCCATTTCGTGGTACAATTCCTTCCCTTCCCACCAACATTAACTTCATGCAATATTTCCTTATTACACTATTGATCTTGTTTTAGCCCTATATAGAATTTATCGTGAAGTAGGACTTCACTTGAATTTGAAAACACAAGATCTAATCTAACTTCGTCGTAGCGGGTCTACACAACACAGGAAACATTTGAAACGGCGTTTCCACGCTGAAACGCATCAAATGTTCTTCGTCCACACTACGCTGGAGAACTTTGAAAGTGCAACAATCACGGGCTACTTTGGATTTGTGTTTGAGAAAGACTCGGGCAGGGAAATCACATGTATATCGTAATGTTTTCGACAAGCTTCGTATTCAAAATGTTCTCCGAACACACTAAACACGAATCCGCCGTTTTCATATTCCTCCGGTTTGTGGAGCGTTTTCGAAAAGCTGCGTTTTCTTGACAGCTTAGTGTGGACGGTAGGCCAAACCGTTGAAATGAAGCTTCGTTTTCGTGACGGATTAGTGTGGACGGTAGGCCAAACCGTTGAAATAAAGCTGCGTTTTCGTGACAGATTAGTGTGGAAGGTAGGCCAAACCGTTGAAATAAATCTGCGTTTTCGTGACGGATAAGTGTGGACGGTTGGCCTAACCGTAGAAATAAATCTGCGTTTGCGTGACGGATTAGTGTGGACGGTTGGCCTAACCATAGAAATCAAGCTGCGTTTTCGTGACGGATTAGTGTGGACGGTAGGCCTAACCGTGGAAATAAAGCTGCGTTTTCGTGACGGATTAGTGTGGATGGTAGGCCTAACCTCAGAAATAAAGCTGGGTTTTCAAATATCCCCGCCTAGTGTGAACGCTGCCACAGAAAACGCTTCCCATATCATTCTGAAGTGACGAGAACAATATATTTTTTTATGAATTCTACACTTCTTACTCTCACTGCATCCTGGTTGTTTGATATTGTATAACAGCCCGCCAGTAGAGGCTTGATATATCTTGACATTGGCCGATATCTTATCCCAGCAGACACCATTGGTATAGATATGCACGTAATAACCAAATGTTTCTGATTGCAGTCCTCTCATAGTTATTGTCTCTGGTCCGTACATGTCTGTTGCATCCACATCAAGATCAATTGTCTGTGATCCTTGCTGACACTTCTTGCCATCAAAGTACACCTGTAAATATTCAAAGATTGATGTAATTTATCAAACAAAAAAGACCCTGTTTGACCACTGACATTTCCAAACCTCGAGAAGAGAGTTGAAGATACGACGCGCAGCGGAATATTTTCCACAAACTTCGAGCTGTTTGGAAATGAGTGTGTGCTATATTTTCTCAATAGAAACTAAAGCTAAGGAGAAAATGGAGAATCAAAATCGTAAAAATCCATGCTATAATTAAGGTCACATTTCCAAGAACTGTCACGGACATGGTTTCCTTTGTTAAAACTTGATGAATGAGTTTAAGAGATTCTTTTCAATTAAAATGGCAGTGTTTACTCTGCTTGATCAATTAAATTCGGTCTTCAAAATGATTATAAAACTTATCATCTCCACAACTGAACAAGATCTCCCAAATTCTATGCTCCACCGAAAATATACAAATTCGGTTCATCTCTGACTGCAAAATCTCTTTTGAGTGGGTTGCCTGCCAACAGACTCACTCAGAAAGAAAATAACGCACAGTAACTAGCCAAGCCCCTGAAAACCAGGTTAAGTATGCAAGCCACAACTCAAGATATGACCAACCACTTTCTCTCGTTCGATTTTAAGCAATTTCTCAACAGTAATGATTGGAAAAACGTTTTATAATGAACTACCAGCAACTTCAACGTTTCAACTGCCTTTGCGAGTACCTGAACCTTGCCTAGTTACCAGGCCGTTCGTCTGGGATAGGTCACTGAAATCAATTGACCTTGACCGAAGGCCTGAGAGAAAGCCGCACAGGAACTAGGCAAAACTGAACCAACCATAACGCGGTTCTTATCCAAATAGAAAACACACACAAAAAAGCAACTTATCCACGGTCGACTCCAGAAGTACAGGGAATTTAAATCTTAAACTTACCATCCCAGACTGGCAGTCTGGTTCATGAGGCCAGGGGGTGATGAGATAAGAATCTAAATCCTTGGGGGACCTCCCCCACGTGAGGACGATCCGGTACATGTCATCCGATCCTCGCAGGGAGAGTCGGGGGGAAATCACCATATCTTTTTGAATCATGGCGTGTCTTTCAGTGTTGGAAGCAATTGTCAGATCCTCGTTTAACGTGTAATAACCGATCCGAGACGTCCGAACCTGGAAGATGGTGTTATCAGAAAAGCAAAAGTCAACAAAAGACATCAACACATAAATTGGTTTGTGCCAATTTGCACATGGCGAGAAAAAGTACTTTTCCTGATCGTTTTGTGTTGCTGGTGCGTTGGAGTTAGGTACTTGCCTTACAGACCTGGGGGGGGGGACTATCCTGTCGCATTAGCCTACTCAAGATGATGTTTTTCGGAAAATAGGTCATTAATTTAGCCACAAGTTTGGACTGAATCTGGGTAAAGGGAAACCGGAGGAGCACATTAACGTTCAAGTAGTCGTTGTCACCCTTTTTTATCGGCCCATATCAAAGTTAAAACAGATTTGGCGCGATTCACTTCTGGAGAAATGGAAACCACTAGCTCTGAAAATGTGGGAAAGGTTTTTCACGCCACGTCTGAATTTGGGGATGAAAAATGACTTTTTTTGATCAGAAATGGGCCAGGATTTGAAAAACTGGTATGGGTGGCACTTCCCCACAAACGTGTATGGAGTACCTCTCGAGTGGCAACGCAGTCTGGCCTCAGTCGGCTTGCGCTTTCGACATCGCCAGAAATAAGTAAAAGCAAGAACAAATCAATAAAATATGACCGTGAGCTTGTTATTTACCTGATAATATCCTGGATGAACGTCTTCTATAATAGCAACGCCATACGAGTTGGTGAGACTTTTGGCTGTTCGTAGAAAGATCCCAGCGTTGGATAATAACAAGCACTCAGCACCGGGTACTGCAGCCCACTGAACTCCTTGAGTTGCGTCTTTTACCTTTTGGGGAAAAAATGGTTTTGAGACTTGACAAAATGAGATAAACTGAACATATTATTCCTATTATTACAATATAACTTTGAATGCTACTGTACTGCACATTACTGCATATTACTCCACAGTAATGCTCTGCACTGCACATGCGCATTTTAATTTTAGTCTACTGCACTGCACTGTACTTTATCCCTTGCCTTGTACACCACAACGGTAGTAGGAGGCTAGAAAGCAGTTGTAGATACAGTAGCATCCTACAGGCGTTCATCCCGTTATCCACGTTTTTGTGCACTTAAACGCTACGCGGCAAAGTTGTCAGCCATATTTCGAAGTTTCTTTTATAACCAGATTTTTCAAGCTACATATTGATTTTCCACGGCTTATGTTTGAAGTATAACGAGCTTGGTGCACGTTTATAGTTGCTTAATGGTAGCTTTGAGTGACAATCTAAAATGTTTTCGCTCTCAACACTGTTTCATTCGAACGAAAAACAACAATCCTGGATAAAAGCAAAGGAAAAAAATCCGTCGAAAAATGTGGAAATACTAAGATCATACTAAATCGTTTAATAGAATTTGCGAAAGTCCTGTTTATGCGATGAAAAACTTTCTTTTTTTGGGAGCATTACACACACCTTGGCTTAAGTTTGTCAAACTGCTTATAAACATCGAAATATCATGTTCCCATGCCTGAAGAAAAGTCGTGGCTGTTCATCGATCAGAGATGATAAACACCCTTCACAGCGCATTCGAAAACCAAACGTCAGGATGAGTAATTGTTTCTGTCCAACAAGATATTACCCTCGCTGTTTTGAATTGTTTGGTTTATGAGTACGATAGAACGCACCATAGGCTTTTAGAAGTGCGAATGTAACTTCAGTCTGTCGAGTAATAAAACTGTGATAACAGAGTTGTTTTTCGTCAACAGATTAAGTACAAAGTCGGTCGATAACAGGACTATTTCATCGCGTGTCGCTTCGAGCAATGTAAACAACGTTACAAGAAGAAAGAGATCTAGAAGCGAAAAGAAAAGGAAAGTGCAAATAAACCGGGTGTGTGTCGAGGTTAATGACGATTGAAAGTGTTTGCAAATTGGCGCGCTCTTTCCGTAAATTACAATGATACCGAATATCACACAGAACGAAAAAAACGTAACTACCTGGTCAACATGGTAGCGAAAAACTAACCTGGCATTTGATGGAGATACTGAATACTTCGAAGAAACACATGACGAAGATCAGAAAGAACCAAGTTTCGTATTTAAATGCCATTCTTCGCATCTTCAAATAACTCGACAGACTCTAGTCACTATGGTGTCGAAGGAGAATCTGGTGCGGCATTTTACTCTTCACAGCAATCTTGATTAGCACACGTAGTTACTCTGTTTTGCATTTTCATAACTCCAGAAACAATAGATTCCGTCTTTTGACGAAAGAGGCGTCAAAATTCTGTTATCATGAACAATAACGATTATAATTTGCATACTCTCATTACAAAACTATTCAGTGACGGTCGGTTAAAAACACAAAAGGCGCTGATTCTAAAAAAAGGAAAGGCTGATGGTCTTCTTATATTCTCATCACTTAACTGCATGTCTTTGCAATCAACACACTGTGAGAATTCAATTTTCAACTATTTTCGTAGGGTATTGAAGTTTCCGCCCGAAAGAGGCCAAGAGAAAAAAAGAGCTGTGTTTTAAAATAAATGATATTTGGTCGTTTTTTTACTTCATTTTTGAGAACAAATACCACAGTGCTCTACCCTAGATTAGATATGACTACTCAGGGGACCGCTCAACGAACTTTGTACTCTCATAACTGTCTGTCAGGGCAATAAAGATGATTTAAAAACACTAGCTTCTCATCAAAAGCGCGACTCCTTAAATTAAAGATACAAAGATAATGCTTGCGTAATGCTTAAATAAGTTGCCCAATTTTGGGATTATGAAAGGTCTGATTTAAACTCCCACACAAAAGAAAGGAGCCAAAGTGTGTGTGAAATAACGTTTCATATTGTTTGAAAGAAATTGTTTGTCGCCTGACTGG
>OFHR01000133.1_pt1 | contig 11398 bp, 5 predicted proteins | sample 1522041 | NCBI WGS metagenome assembly OFHR01 (sample SAMN04272335, study PRJEB24112) | coral metagenome | biome: Coral reef; feature: Shallow seawater; material: Coral tissue | host: Coral | place: China: South China Sea | collected 2014
CCATTTGGTCGGTCCTTTTGAGCAACCCGGACCTCGAAGCCCTTCAGAAGATCAATGCGCTGGCAGCGAGCAGAGTCCAGCCGGCCTGAGAGCTGAGTGTTTGCGAGGGGCTGTTTTACTGACCTGGTGGCCTGGTAGCGTCTTGCACCAACGTCACCACTCGGTTCTGCAGACACCTTCCTTTTTTGTATGAATAGCATTGGTTGCGCACCACGACAAGGGCCAAGACAGGGGCCAGACCGCTGGGATGCCAGCTCACACAGTGAAAAGGGAAACCTGCATGTGGCTGCCTCAGAATCATTTACAGCATGTGGCTATTTGAACATTGCTGCGTTTTACCATGTTTTACCTTGGTTTGATGTTATTGGTATCCTTTCGGGCTTCGCCCATTACGCTGATGTGACAGATGTCCATGTGACTTGCACTCAGTTCTGTCCAGTTGCAACTCTGATGGTTTTTCCTGGGCTTTCGGTGTTGTTCTTCCTGCTTGCCTTTTTCACGTGTTAGTGCTCCGCACACCCGCAGTACCCTTTTTGGGCCAGGCTTGGCCATAGTAGAGTCGGGACATCATGGAACCCGATCTTGTGCGTAGAACACCTTTTGGCCTGGCAATGGTTCGTCTCCCTGAACACATGCGAGACAGCCTGCTGGACCATGGTATTTTCCCCACCCAGACAGAGGGGGAGTTGTTCATGCAGCTCTGCATGCAACAAGTGCCACCGGACCATCCGGAGGCCATGGATGGGGGAACCTGGACCTCTCGGGTACACCCCAGCAATGACATCGACCCAATGAACGTGGCTCACAGTAACTCCATGATGGTGGCTACCACGCCCTGGATGGAAGACTTTGTTGCGGACTGCATGAACCGGGTGCCACAACCAGCGCCCCCAGAAGAGAGAGATAGGACCTATGATGCATGTTTTAGCCTCTTCACTTTGATTGCGGGCGCACCAGATTCAGCCTTCCACACACCCCTTCAACAGCAACAGGAAAGCATGGACCGGGCTAGATGGCGAGCCTTTCATGCACGGCCTCCCATAATGGCCATTGTGGAGGCCAAATGGAGGCACTGGAAGCCTGGGCGACTCAAGGAAGAGTCGGCTACAACCCAAAGGAAGTTAGAACTCCACCTCAGAGACCGCTGGGCAGAAAGGATCATTGGGCTCCTTCTGCCCTTTGCCAAAGACATCCCTTACTTGCATGCGGTCCATGGGGACAATGTTCACCAAGAGTACTTGGACCTCCTGGGAGACACCAGGTTCAGGACCTTGCGTATTCACTGTCTTTGCTTCGAGAGCATCCAGAAATTGGGCTTCAACACAATTCCTTGGAAAGAAAGTGATATTAGATCTCTTCTGAACACCCTGAGGGACCAGGAGATCACACCACACAAACTCCAAGGGATATGGAATACCCTAAGATGGTTCTCGGCCAGGTTTGGCCTCCTTGACCCTGACAGTCTCGAACGCCTCAAGGCAAAAAGGAAGACCATCCAAGAAGGCCTGGTGGAGACCAACATCAAGCCTCAGCGCAAAGCCCAGCTGCCTTCCAAAGAAGTAATCATGCTTCTGGAAAAGGTTGCATCGGGCGCAGATCCCACTGGCCCAACGACAGCCAAGAGTACCCTGGACAGATACATCTGCGCCATGGCCAGGTTTCAGGTCGCCTGCAGCGCTCGGTTCAACGACCTGCAGCATACCAGCCCGGGGGGTTACAAGCTCACAGAGACAACACTGGAGCTCCAAGCCTGGCAGACGAAGACGGTGAGCGCCTTCAGGATCAAGAAGAACCCGGTGCCTTTGATTGCACCACTTTATTCCTTCACAGGTGTGGACTGGTGGTCCATACTCCCCCAAGCCTGGGACCGCTTGATTGCCCAGGACAAGTTCAAGGACATGGACTACCTCATCCCAACAGTCAGCTCTGACTTCACGGGCCTGATTCCCCGACCGGGACAGGCAGATCGGACCCTCCGATGGCTGAAGGATGCCCTTCATCGTCAAGGTACACTGGAGAGCTCGGCATTCAGACCCCTGAGTTGGCACAGTTTCCGGGTCTTCATCCCGGACTGTGCATACCAACTGGGTATGCCACGTGATCAACGTCAATACCTTGGGAACTGGACGACCGAGAGCACTGCCGACATTTACACCCGAGAAAAACGGAAGGTTGTCCAGAGAGCTTGGACTGCCGTCGCAGACAAGCTGGGGAAGCTCGACCTGACGGGGGCCAAGACAGTCCCCATTGACCTGGACCACAAAGACTGGGACACGGAGATCCTCGAATTGGACCCATCGCCCCCGAGGGACAGTCCAGACAAGTCAGGATCGCCTCCACTCAAATCCAGGAGGCAGGCCCTTGCCGAGAAGCAGGCGGCCTCTCCAGACTCCTCGACAGGGAGCTGGCAGAAGTTATCATGGTCCCCGGGCCTCCCAGAATCTACACCACGGGGGAGCTCCCTCCGAGTGGTTAGTGCCTCCAAGGTCAATCGATCCACTGGACTCATGAACATCCACCTCCTAAACCAGGATGGGAAGGCGGTGGGTTGTGGATGGCAACCATCAGCGTCAAAAGCTCTTGACCTGAATCCGGAAGACTACAGGCAAGAACCTCACAGATATGCAAAGTGTACCAGGTGCTTCAAGTCGCATGATTTTCCATCAGGCTGGGGGAACACACACCAGGTTGAACCTGCCAGCACCTCAGATTCGGACTCCGACGCCCTGAGCTCAGACCTCTTCTCAGATGATGCCAATGACACAGCGTCGGATGATGACAAGCTCCCAGCTGGGACCCTAGTCAGGTAGACAATTGAGGGGGCCCTCTTTCCACGGTTAGCTTCTGGCACCGAGGGAGGGGTCGTACCTTTGGTCGGGCTCCATCCTTCGGTTTGGCGTGGTGGTGTCACCCGACCTTCGGTGTGGGTGGATTTTGACGTGTGACACCACCACTGCAGTTCAGAGTTTCTGTGAAACCATTTGTGATTGATGCGATTGGCATCTGACAGAAACACAGCCGCAAAGCCAACTGCATAACAAAAGGTGCTGACTGACCGATGCAGTTGCTTTGTTCCGTTTCTGTCATTTTCAATTCTATTCGGGAACACTTGTTTCTTTGCTTGGAACTTGTGGAGAGCAAGTAATGTGTTGACGATATAGTTGCCAAAATGGCTATGCCATTTTGGCTCAAGCTGTTCCCCCTGCGATCCAATACTTTCGAAAACCCACCCACCACTGCCCTACTTTTCGAATATGGCGGCGGTGCCTGATGTATTGGATTCCCCACCTGATGTGGTGCCCGAGCAATATAAGGATCAGGTGGATCTGCTTCACCAACAAGTCCTGACTATCTTCCAGTCCAAGGAGATTCCATACTTCATCATGGCAAGGATGGCATCAGATGGCTACCGCTCGGTGGAGGACCTTGCCGATCGATGGCCCACCATCACGGAGGCCCGGAACAACTCCCCAGCAGACCTCCAGTTCCGTCACACAGACCGTGGGGGAGCTTTGATCACACAAGAGAAGACGAATCACTTGGCCATGCGCATCTCACAATGTGTCCGTCAAGCACAGCAGTTGTTGGGCACTGGGGGCCTGAGCCAGGGCCGAGTGGGACCCGCAGGACTACTACAGACGACACCACAGGCGGCGCCCTCACTGGATGCCCTGTGTGATCGACGCCAGCTCCTGCAGACATGGACGGTGGTCGTCCAGCTCCCACTCCCACGATTGGAGGATCAAGGCTCGGATGCCTTGTTGAAGAAACAGTTCAAACTCTGTGCGCAAGGAGAAGTTGGCTGGATTGCCAGCAAGTACATCATATCAGCCCTACCAGACCAGGATGAGCGGCCTATCAAGACCACCAAGAAGGTGACAGTCGATGGATGGGAAAAGGAAGAAGAGGAGGAGACACGGAAACTCCCAACTACGAGGCGTCAGTTGGAGCACATGCACCTGGTCTTTCGAACCAACCTCCTCATGGCCATCCTCTCCTTTCCCAGCATGCCGAAGTTGAACATCACCCACAGGGACCTAGAGGACTGGTACCGATGGTTCTGGGGGAAAGACATTGCGGACAGGAGACCGCCACCTAGTGAACAGGTTCTCCTCTACGCTGAAAGGAACGCATGGAGGGAGATTCACAACTTGGTCTACGGGGGACTGGGTCTCAAGGAGGCCATGGCCCAACTACGTCAGGACACCCTGTTTTGGACCAGAGAGGTCTATGAGTCTGTCGCCCGGCAGAAAGGCAACAAAGGCTCCGGGCCTGACTCCCCAACACGACCAGCCAAGTCAAAGGGACGCCAACCTTCGTGGTCACCAACTCAGCCACAATGGAACAAACAAAAAGGGTCACCCAAAGGGGGTAAGGCCAAAGGGGCCATGGGATCCGGAAAAGGGAAGGACTCTGAATGGCCTTCAAACTGGGCTAAGATCTCACCCAAGGGAGTGCAGTACTGCCGTGACCACTTCCTCAAGAAGAAATGTCCCGGGAACTGCGGACGCTCCCACAACTGTCCGGTCCTCAAGAATGGCTGGGTATGCAACGCCGCGCCCTCAGAACACACCCCAGAGCAATGCCCACACCGTTGACTCTTGGCGGATCCGGTAGCGTCTTGCACCGATCACCCACCAAGGTTGATGGACACCCCAACACCAATCAAAAACCAAGCAACAACGGAACCGGGGAGATCTCCTCCAGGTTACCACAACGGCACAAGCACCACATTCACAGCAAGAGGCCGTGGGCCGACCACTTGACACAACAATGACCATGGATGGACAGTCCCTGCTTGGGCACTGTCCATGGCTCTCATCGGTTCCGAACAGGCTGTTGGAACGCCTTGTATGGACCACACAACCCACGGCTAGTCTCCAAGGGAGGGACATACTACTCCTCTACACCGGCAGGAGTGACGGAGGAGCCTTGGATGACATACTCATCCAACAACACCAGGACCTGGCCCCCAGGCTCCTTGCCGTGGATATCCTGAGGCCACCAGAAAAGGGCCCAAACGACATACTGGAGGATGAGTTTTACTCAACTCTCTGCTGCGCCGCCGCGAGGGGCCAGTTGTCATTTGTGGGGGGCGGCCCCAACTGCCGGACCTGGAGCATCCTACGATGGTTTCCAAAGCCTGGAGCGCCCAGGCCAGTACGAGGGCGTGATCCCTCCCAGACATGGGGCCTTGACTCAAATTCCCTGGAAGAACAGTTGGACACAGACAAGGACAGTATCCTTCTGCTCCGGCAACTGGTCATCACTGCCCTAGCCTCAAAAGCCAGGCAAAACAAAGGATTCCACTCGTTCTTGGAACACCCTCGTGACCCAGCTGAGTGTAGTCGGGCACCAACGGCGGCAAAATGTTCATCGATATGGGCCACTAGAGTCTACCAGGAGTGGGCCAAAGAGGTAAATCACTGCCAGATCCACCTGGACCAGTGCAGACTGGGACAAAGGGCACAGAAGAGTACGACCTTCTCAACGGACCTTCCAATTCACCATTGGCAAGGCCTCCAGTGCAACCACTCTGGACATTTGAGGCCAATGGAGATGACCTCCCGGGACCTCAGCAGATACCCGCCAGCACTGATGGCAGGGCTGGCAGCAGCAATCATCCAGAGCATTCCAAACACAGGACATCCACCCACCGGATGTCAACAGGAAGGGGAGCCTCCAGGTCGGACAGACCGCTCCTCATCGGTACCCCTTTCCCAGACGATGACTTTGGATGACGACCCGATCATCGTTCAATCAGGCTTCAAGACTAGACCCCTACGTGATGGAGGAGGTAAGCCCTCAGCCGGGAGACGACCTCCCCCGCTCAGACCTCAGTCCAAGATCAAGCACATTGGAGACTCCATTAGCCACCTGGCAAAAGGATGCGCACAGGACGTCCAACAGTCCATCAACAGTGGTGAAAGAAAACACCCGTTCCCGAAGGAACTTCTCCAGGAGACACGACGGGCCATTGCCCAAGGGATCGGGCTGGACTACCAAATCGCTGAGGAGATGGAGCCAGGCCAGCCGTTCTATCTGAACCTCATCTCAGCCTTAGCGGAAGCTGGTGGAGATGCAGATGCAGCCTACCCCACAAGGGTTGCCAAGGGAGTCCCCTTAGGTGTCACCACACCCACCTGGACGTCACCGGGTATATGGCCTACAAAGGAAGAACTCAAAGGAGAATCCCCTCTGTGGGAGGACCTCCTAATACCCATGGGCCGGGACAACTACCCCTCGGCCAAAGATTTCTCCTCCCAGGTCAGACAGACCTTCGTGGAAGAGGTAGATATGGGTATGGTTGAGGGCCCACTCACACAGGAGGAGGCTGCACTCCGCTGTGGATGCACCCCAGATGAACTCTGCCCAGGGCCCCTGGCAGCAATTGATGAAGGAGATAAAATCCGCACAATCTACGACGGAAGCTGGGGCCATGCAAACTCACACATCCAACAAAACACAGTTGAGAAGACCACTGCACCCACAGTGATGGACTGTGTTCAAGCCATTCACTGGCTAACCACCACGAAGGAGAAGACATCTGGGACGGTAGCGTCTTGCACCGACCTGGCATGGCAACCTCCACACAAACAAACCACCTGGGCACTTTTGAAAGCAGATGTTTCAAAAGCACACCGCCGCATCAAGGTCCAGTCCAACGAATGGCGCTACCAGGTAGCACAACTTGATGGTGAATGGTGGATAAACAAGGTGGGTACCTATGGTATGGCCAGCGCCCAACTTTATTGGGGCAGAATGGCGGCACTCCTCCTCAGACTATGCTACATGATGTTTCCACACATAGACTGGGGCTTTGTGTTCGTGGACGATTTTTGTTGGCTCCTCAGGACGGACTCCGCCACTGAGGATACTGCAAAACTGCTTCTCTTCTTAGCAGCCATGGGATGCCCCCTCAGTTGGCACAAGACGGTGTTATCTGAGGTCAACACCTGGTTAGGTTTCCAGGTCAATCCATGCGGACCCGTGGTCGACTTCCCTCCAGATAAGAGGAAGACACTTGAGGCACTCCTTCAGACCATTGCTGCGGGCAACACCTTCACGGTGAAGGAGATTGAGAGAGCACTGGGACGATTAAATTGGGCAACGGCAGCTTGGCCCCTCAGTCGCCCTTTTCTTCAGCCATTTTGGGCATGGAAATCCGCGACGACTACCTCAGGGAAGCCCGGCAAGCTCATACGATCCTTTTCAAAGCTTCTCCTCCAGCTGCTTCACAACCCCCAGATCCAGCCCTGCCCTTACGACCCTGCCTCCAATTGGTGGGGTGCCAGTGATGCTAGTGCACACCCGGACGATGGGGCCTACATTGGGGGGTGGATTGCAGATTGTGAGAACCCATCAAAGGAACAGACCTGGTGGTTCCATTACAAGATACCCCTCGAAGACCATCCATGGGCTCACAAGGATGGTGATCCAACCAGACGCATTGCGACCCTCGAGATGTTTGGTACATTGATTCTTACCCACTTCCTTCTGGCTTTGGGTGGGAAATCTCTGCTTCGTACCCGTCTCAGCCTCATTTCAGACAATCAAGGCAATGTCTTTGCCCTGTTGAACCAGAAGACGAAGCATATGCCTACCTCAGCCTTCCTAATGCAGCTCATCGCCATGCTCTATGTTGCTGGGGTTCAATTGGCGCCTTCACACATGAAGCGGGACTACAACAAGTGGGCGGACGAACTCACCCACCCGAACTTCACTGGTTTTCATCCTGATCGACGACTACCAGTGAGTGAAGCTTTTTCCCATTTTAAATTTCTCTGGGCCCTTCTGGATGACCAGATGAGTGTCCCCACCTTTTCAGGAAATTCAAAACGTCGTAAGACCGACTCTCACGCCACCTAAGGTCCTTCGGGAGCCAGGTGGTTGCGGCTGACTTTATGGTGTACAGTGGTGTTTTCCCACCTACAACCCTCTTTTTCCTTTCCTTACTTGCGCGAGCTTCACGCTCCGGCGGGTTGGGTGGATTTTGACGTGTGACACCACCACTGCAGTTCAGAGTTTCTGTGAAACCATTTGTGATTGATGCGATTGGCATCTGACAGAAACACAGCCGCAAAGCCAACTGCATAACAAAAGGTGCTGACTGACCGATGCAGTTGCTTTGTTCCGTTTCTGTCATTTTCAATTCTATTCGGGAACACTTGTTTCTTTGCTTGGAACTTGTGGAGAGCAAGTAATGTGTTGACGATATAGTTGCCAAAATGGCTATGCCATTTTGGCTCAAGCTGTTCCCCCTGTGATCCAATACTTTCGAAAAGACGTTCCGATCTTCTTGTCTTGCTTATGGCGGCTTCTAGTCCAGTGGCAAGTGAGACTGGCACCGTGGGCTCCTTCTCGTTGATTGGAACAGAAATGGATGCAGGGGACGATTACATGTTGCTTTCCACACCGGTGACTGAGGCTGCGCCGGCCGAGGTTACGACAGAGTTTGAAGATGATCCCGCCATCACCAAGGAGACACTGGCTTCGCAGCTCCATGAGATGGAGAAAGTGATGGAAAACTTGGGCTTGGAACCCAAGCCGGAGACAGGTGTGGCAGCGTCAAGTGTGAAACCTCCGTCGGGGTTCGTCCAGGCTGAGGCACCGACTCCAGCTCAGACACCACAGACCTTAGAGAAGGAGACGTTGACACTCCACATGGATCCGACCACAGAGACCTTCACCATCGAAGGCTGGGCACCTTTGATTCCGGCCCTGCCTCACTCGGCTGCCAAGTACTTCAGAGACATTACGCATGGTGAGCTGCGTTCCCTTTTGGATGCTTTCCGCAGTTCTCCGTGGACGGCATCCTTGGTGGTCAAGATCGCAGAGGTGTACCACATCTCGAAGCGCGAGGCTGTCCACACACAGATGTTGAAACTCCGGCACACCACGCAGCGTGGGGGATCCATGGTGAATTTGAAAGAGAAGGACCCTGGAACTTCTCCGCAATTAGTTTGTTCTGATTGCAATGCACCGTGGGGACAGTTATCCAAATGTTTGCTTTGTCAAGGCTCTCAGCCTGTTGACCTGTCAATGACACCTTTGTCAGTGATTGAGGTGGCCGGCCAGTCCTGGCAACTTAGGCTCACTGAGGCGGGACCGACTTGGGTCCCCACAGATACTAAGGTTACTAAGGCCTCAGGCTTTGTGGAAGTGGGAGATCTTGGCCGACCTCCCCCTGCGGCAGCTTCGGGCGCCGATACGGGGCTGGTTAGCTTTTCGGAGCAAGTTCCTGCCTCCCAGCGCATGACACTGCAGCAGCACGTGGTGGCCTTCGGGCAGGACGAGATCTTTCATCCAGATGGCGTGCGCCCCCCCACTATGGATGATCGAGACTCTACTCAAACTGCGGTGATCTTTCATCCGAAGACTATTGAACTGATGCGCTTCAAGGCTGACTTGCTGGCAACACCAGAAGAAGAACTCACAGAAGCGGCACAGGAGGCCAAAAAGAGGAAGAAGGAGATTCAGCATCAGCAAGAGACTGTGGCGATGGAGGATGAGCTACACACCTTGACTGCCATCCAGCAGGGTGCGCAGGAAACCCAGAATCCGGTCAGTGCCAAAATTCTTCGCCACGCTGACCTCCAGCAGTTTCGGTCCTACCTCAAAAGAAAACATGAAGAAAGTGGTCTCACCTCCTCTTACGAGGCTTTGGTGGAGGCACAGACCACACAGGAGAAAGCGGCGGCCGCCAACAAGGCCCTGGACACAGAGTTCAGAGACCGACGCAAGGCCCTCAAGCCCATTGAAGTGGCGTCCTTTTCACTGTGGACCCCGGCCCTGCAAGAGGCATGGCAGAACAACCTCTTCGCGCCGGCCATGGGACCTCAGGGCCCTGAACAATTTGACATGGAGGCACTGAAGCAGCCCTACCTCCGAATGAAAGAGCTCATCAAGGATAACAAGCCTCTGCTGTCCCAAGACCGCCTCATGACGGAGTTCCCCAAAACGCAACTCGACATGTACACCACGGGGACGGAGATGATATCTTCCCAAGAGGCCCAGTTAGCACGACTCCTTCCGCCTGACAGCCTTGAACGCAAGTACGCAATCCTTGACTCCATCTTGCAGTACCACAAAGGTGAAGTCAGAGCCTGGGGCGGAGAGTGGGAACTGCGACAGGGCCCGCTCACGGCACCTGCCTGGGCGAAACCTGCACCTACGACTGAGGTCTTGGCTTTGGAGCTCAGGACAAACCCGCTGGGCACCTCCTTCTACACGCCCAAAACCTACACAGAACAGGTGGTCCTGCAACAGATTGCCGAGGGCAAGCGACCAGACCTGGACAAGATCATTGGCTTCTTCTGGGCCCCGGGGACGGCGGTAGCTTCTGGCACCGACGATACCCACCTGGTTCGAAGGGTGCAATCATGGGACCTTCCCTCCATGATCACGATGCTTGGACAGTCCTGGACGTTCAAGGAGATCTACCAGGCTTGGTGTGGCATGCCGCTGATCGTCAAACCGATGCGCAGAGGGCATGGGGAAGGCATCCGCCAGAAGAAGGTGGCAGAGTTGGCGGCACACCGGCAGAGGACTTCAGAGATCAAGTCCTTCCTCACCAGTGTGGGCCTCCGGTTTCCCCAATCACAACATGAAATCAAGCTGCTCTACAAGGAAATTGGCAGCTTTTTGGCTGCCTCGGTTTTCTTAGCCAGAACCCCAGCGGTGGTCTTGGACTTGCCCGAGCAGGACATCCAGGACACAAAGGAGCAGCTCCGTTTTCGAGCGGTTTGTGATGAGCGCATCACCTTGCCCTTGGATGCTTTCAGGCAGCTCCCGGACGTCTTCCAGGCGCTGTCAGCCACTCTGGGGGCCCACAGCATGGTGCAAGTGCAAGTTGCCTGGCGGTGCAACTGTGAGCTATGGTGGGTTGCCCTGGTTCCCCATGAGAAGGCGGAGAGCTTTTATTGCCGTCTGGGCTACTCCCAGGCAGAGATTGATGGCTTCCTGAAGACTGCGCTGGAACCGGAGGCTCTGCAGGCGACTACGGTAGCTTCGGGCACCGGTAAGTACCCCGAGCTCTCCTTGGAAAATGTGGTCTCCATATGCAGCCCCAAGTACAAGCGGGAGCACTATGGCCACCGTGGAGTCCATGCCTTTTGGGGCCGCACTGATTGCGGGCTCATCCTCAGCAGTATCAGTCCCTGGGAACTGAAGACGAAAGAGGCTGGAGTGACTCGTGGAGGATGGGTCTGCAAGGCCTGCCAGGGCTTTTGGCGACAAGGGAAAGGAGCTTCCCGCTTTGTCCAATTGATTGGAGAGCACCGGGGAGCCAAAGTCAACCTCCAATTGATTTTGGACGAGCCACCTCAACAGCTGTACAACAGCTGGGTGAAGTCCAGGCTTGAGTATTACAAGCGAGTGGAGCCGACTGCGGCCCCGC
>OFHR01000135.1_pt1 | contig 11323 bp, 16 predicted proteins | sample 1522041 | NCBI WGS metagenome assembly OFHR01 (sample SAMN04272335, study PRJEB24112) | coral metagenome | biome: Coral reef; feature: Shallow seawater; material: Coral tissue | host: Coral | place: China: South China Sea | collected 2014
TACCCGTGAAAATACACAAAACTCAGCAAAATCATAAATAAAAGGACACCGCCACAAAGCGGTGGCAATCTATTACTTGTTATGACAACTTCACCTAACGGTTCATCTCCCCTGGTAGGCATCCTTATGGGTTCCGATTCCGACTTCGACATCATGAAAGAGGCGGCATCCGTCCTCGACGAATTCAATATTCCCTATGAAGTTTCCGTTATTTCCGCGCACCGCACACCAAGCGAGCTCGAACGATATGCCACGAAGGCGAAAGATAACGGCCTCAAAGTCATCATAGCCGGTGCCGGCGGAGCAGCACATCTTCCCGGCGTTACTGCTGCACTTACCGTGCTCCCGGTAATCGGTGTTCCGATTTTCAGCAAAAAGCTCAACGGGCAGGATTCTCTTTATTCAATCGTACAGATGCCCGCAGGCATTCCGGTTGCGACAGTAGGCATCGACAACGCAAGAAACGGGGCTCTTATGGCAGTGCAAATACTTGCACTTACCGACCCATCAATCATGTCTTCTCTTGAAGGATTTCGGATCAAACTTGCGGAAGCATCCCGTATGAAGAACAGGAAAGTACAGGAAAAACTCAATGCAATCAGCTGACTATTGGATTGAAAAACTCGATCTTATCAATCACCCGGAAGGGGGCTTCTTTCGTGAAACGTATCGCAGCAAGACCTCTTACGAGTTTCGCAAAAGCCCGGTTTTTTCAGGAAACCGGGCATATTCCACGGCAATTTTTTACCTGCTCACAAAAAGAGACCGTTCGAAGCTGCACAGGATCAAATCGGATGAACTGTGGTTTTATCACACCGGAACTCCACTGACAGTCTATCTGTTCCATGATGTTGGCTTCATGTCAACATTAACATTAGACCCGGGAACAGGAACCTTTCAAGGCATTGTTCCTGCAAACACATGGTTCGGGGCAAGACATGAAACCGAATCCACGGAAGCATACACGCTGACAAGCTGTGTTGTTTCTCCGGGCTTCGATTTCAGTGATTTCACCATGGCCGACAAGGACTCGCTCACAAGAAAGTTTCCACAGCATGCAGCGTTGATTGAAGATCTTACCTGAGCTGGCAACACGTATTCTTGTCGGTCCCCATCATTTTCGGATCACCACGTGGTAGAGCTCTCCGTCCTTGCGAATATCCTCGACGCGATGTCCCTGCTCTTCTGCCGTTCTCGGTACACTCTCCAGGGGCTCACCCTCCGAAAGCAGGACATCGAGGACTTCACCGTCATCGATCTGTGAGAGTTTCAGTTTGACCTTAACCATGGTCATGGGACACCGCTCTTTCGTGATATCGAGAGTGTGCTGCATGATAGTAACTGCCTCCTTTAAAACCTTTTTTTTGAAAACCGTTCTTGTTCATCACAGACCGGCAATAATCGAATATCCTGTAAACGCCGGCTCAGATAAAAATGATATGTCCATCCTTTGACGCATCGAGAAACGTGGCCACTCCGGCAACCCCCTTCACATGTTCATCGAGATCGTTTTTATCGATCCCGAGAATATGCATCGCCATCTCACAGGCAACAAAACCAATACCCAGTGCTTTCGCCGCCTCCACGAGTTCATCGAGGGTCGCTACATTGCTTTTTTTCATCATACCGGTCATCAGCACCGGACTTACACCGCCGAAATTCAACCTGCTTAACGGCAGGTTCTTTTTCCCTCCCATGAGAAAATTAAAAACCTTTGCCAGCAAACCATTTCCGATCCATGTTCGGCCCGTTTTTTTCTTCAGGATGTTGAGGCCCCAGAAAGTAAAAAACATTTTTACCTCCCAGTTCACGGCAGCAGCACCGGTTGCCAGAGTAAATGCCGCCAGCGCCTTGTCAAAATCACCGCTGAAGCAAACTATAGAGAGTTTTTGCCGTTCCATCGCATCTCCCGGTTTTCCAATTCGTTATCCGGTCTGTCTATTACGACCAGAGGCTCTTCGCTCACCTCTTTTTTCACAATTCTGAATGCCCTGACATCAGGGCGAAGCGCTGCTAGAGAAACAATCACATAAATCATTCCGGGATCGAACGCAAGCCGGATGTCCTCTTGTGAAGGCCTTGCCGGCGTTTCGGGATGACTGTGATAAACCGCGATGGCCTGTTGCTGTTTTTTCCGCATTGCCAGAACAGCATCAAACTGCTCTTTGGGATCGAAAGAAAAATGCTCGCCCGACTTATCCATGTTGGTCAGGTGATAGACTTCAACTGCAGCCCCGTCTCTTCCCCCCAGATATCCGCACGCCTCCAGAGGCATATCCCTGCAGGCATGCTCGACTATTTTCTCATACACACAGTTATAAATCACCATGCCCTTCCTCCTTGTTCCACCAGCTTCAAGGTTACTTCAAGTCACACTCCCGCTGCTCTTCATCCCGCAGTTCGGTAATGGACGGATGTTCCGAACAAACCGCACATTTCGGGTTTCGCTGCACATTCACCTTTCTGAAATTCATGGGCAGTGCATCGAAGGTCAGCAAGGCATCAGCCAGAATATCCCCAGCTCCAGTGATGAACTTCAATGCCTCTGCAGCCTGAATCGTACCGAGCATTCCTGCCACAGCCCCCAACACCCCCGCCTCGGAACAGGTTGGAATCATGTTTTTCGGCGGCGGCTTATGAAAAACGCACCGATAACAGGCGCTCTCTTTCGGCAGCACCGTCATTGTTTGGCCGTTGAACCTCAGAATACCCCCGTGAGAAAAAGGAATTCCTTTCATGACACATGCATCGTTTATGAGAAATTTTGTCGCAAAACTGTCGGTCCCGTCGATGACGAAATCATAACCGTCTATGATTTCTTCGATGTTCGATGCATTGACGAATGTCTTTATCGATTCAACCTCGACATCGGGGTTTATCGCTTGCATCTTCTCTTTAGCGGAGAACACCTTGGGAGAACCGATATCTGCTGTAAAATGAATGATCTGCCGCTGAAGATTCGATACCTCGACGACATCAGCATCGACAATACCTATTTTTCCGATACCCGCTGCAGCGCAATACATGGCAGCCGGAGCTCCAAGCCCTCCTGCACCGATGATCATCACTTTCGAGTTCAACAGTTTCTGCTGCCCTTCGACCCCGACGTTGTCGAGCAGGATATGACGGCTGTATCGCTCCAGCTGTGACTCTGTAAAGTCAATCATATGTTCTCCAAACCCTGTTGTATATCATCTATCAAATCTTCCCGATCCTCTATGCCGACCGAAAGCCTCAGCATGTTTTCGTCAATGCCCATACCCAAACGCTCCTCCGCGGCATATTCACCGAATATCGTAGAGGCAGGGTGTATGATCAGGCTTTTATTATCGTTGAGGTTCGTTGCTTTTCTAATAATCGCGAGACTGTCGATAAAGCGAAAGCACTGCTTCCTGTCCTCGAGCTCAAAGGAAACCAGCCCGCCAAACAATCCGCTGAACTGCGCAGAAGCAGTTGCATGATACTTCGATTCCGGTAACCCCGGATAGTTGACGGCTTTGACTTCAGGCTGTTCGGCAAGAAACCGTGCAATCGCCATTGCGTTTTCTGAACTGTGCCGGACGCGCAAAGCCAAGGTCTCCAGACCGAGAGTGTTCAGCCATGCATGATGCGGAGCCATGCAGGAACCACAGTTTCTGAAAACCTCCCTGCGAAGTTTTGCGAGAAAAGCAAACTGCCCGTACTGACCGCTTAAAGATGAAACTTTGGGCGATCGACTCCAGTCGAACAAACCGTTGTCGATAATAACCCCACCGACTCCCGTTGCTCCACCAGATATATACTTGGTTGTCGAAACGACCTCCACCGCGACCCCGTAATCCCTGGAACGGAACAGAAAAGGGGTTGTCAACGTACCGTCGAGGACAAGAGGAACCCCGAACTTCTCTGCACAGCCCGAGACAGCGGACATATCGGCCACTTCGAGCTGAGGGTTGGTTATCGACTCGAGATACAACGCCCGGGTATCTTCATCGATCTTGCTCTCGATGGAACCGGGATCACTCATATCGGCATACCGTACTTCAAGCCCCCAATCCCTCAACGTCTTCTCGAACAACGAGATGGTGTTTCCGAACAGGTGTCGGCTTGAAACGATATTGCTCCCGGTAGAACAGAGAGCCAAAATGACATTCGTTATGGCTGCCATACCTGATGATACGGCAATGACACCTCGTGAATCGGTCAACACCCGCATTTTCGTTTCGAAATCCTCTACAGTCGGATTGGATATCCTGCTATAAGTATGTGCAGGCAGCTTCCCTTCGAAAGCTTGCTGAATCTCGTCGGCATTATCGAACTCGAATGCAACGGAATCATACAGGGGAGGCCGCAAAGCTCCATGAACATCCTTCTTAGGATACCTTGTGTGTAAAACCTTCGTGGTGAAACCTTTCATTCAGAACAGCCTCCTCCCATGAAATACAAAAAATCAACCTCATCCCCTTCTCTGACAACCGTGGCATCAAAAACATTCCGCTCGAGAAAATCACCATTGATCTGGACGGATACCATGTCCGGCATTTCAACACCCTGAAGAGCGAGCAACTCGGTTACCGTTATCGTATCCGAAGACAGTTCTTTTCTTTCACCGTTTATCGTCAGTTTCATAGTTTCACTTATTTTATAGCTACACTCAGATACCGTTCTCCTGTATCGGGAAACAAAGTGACAATCACCGCGTCTTCCAATCCCTTGTTTTTTATGTACTTCGCCGTACCGCAAGCCGATGCTCCAGATGAAATACCGGCGAGAATTCCTTCTTCACGGGCAATCCGGCGCATCCACTCCATCGCTTCACCATCGGTTACAGTAACCACGTCATCTAACAACGCTTCATCCATGATGGAGGGAACGAATCCAGCACCAATTCCCTGTATTGCATGCGGCCCTGGAGGTTCACCACTCAAGGCAGCGCAGTTTGCCGGCTCGACAGCGACAACCTTGACCGTTGGCCGTTTTTGCTTGACATTACGGGCAATCCCGGTTATGGTTCCCCCTGTCCCCACCCCGGCAACGATCACATCGACGCTTTCGTCGGTATCCCGCAGAATTTCAACCGCAGTTGTTTTTTGATGAACGTCAACGTTCGAAGGATTGTCGAACTGGCGAACAAGAAAAGAGTCATGCAGGGAATCATGTAATTCTTCCGCCCTGGCGATTGCACCCTCCATTCCAAGGTGCGCAGGAGTAAGCTCGACATCTGCCCCGAAAAATGCCAACATCTTTCGTCTTTCAATGCTCATCGAATCAGGCATGACCACAATCAACCTGTACGTTCTGATAGCGGCAATGAACGCAAGGGCAATTCCCGTATTCCCGCTCGTAGCCTCGATTATCGTTCCTTCAGGACCGAGCTTGCCGCTTGCAACAGCGTCATCGATCATGGCCAGTGCAGCCCTATCCTTTACCGACCCACAGGGGTTGTACTGTTCAAGTTTTGCGAGAACCATATTTCTGCTTCCAAAAAGCCGGTTCAACGCCACAAGAGGCGTCTTTCCAACAAGCTCCGTCATGTCATTTGCGTAGTGCACAACCTTACCGATCAGTTGATTTATTTGCCGCCCCATACACCTTCACAGGTGATTAGGACGGATTCGGGTGTAAAAGGGACAGCATCGAGATATACAGAACAAAAAAATCGTAACCACGAGAGCAAGGTTTTCCGAAAACGAATAGAGACACTTTCAGATATAGTAAATCCGTTTCTCCGCATATTTTTTTTCCTCCTCGAGGAGCTCCTCCAGAGAAATTGAAAAATGCTCCCTGATACGGTCCTCCAGGTTGCCGAACACCTGCCTCACCGCTTTGGCATCATATTGCGAAACAATACCAATTGGCCCCTCGAGAGCTTCGAGAATCGAGAAAACCGTAAGATTTCGCGGGCTGTCAAAAAGCTCATATCCACCTTTATTGCCACGAACACTTTTCACCAAACCGTTTTTCACCAACCGGTTAAAAATCTGTTCCAGATAATTTTTCGGAATCCCTCTCTGTTCGACAATCTGCCGAATCTGCAACCTTTCCTTCCCGAAATTATCAGCCAGATCAAGCATTGCCGCCAATCCATAGTGAGCTTTTGCACTCAACGAAAACATAATCTACTATCTTGACTTTATTTTATAGATTTAATAAATAAAAATCAGGCGAAATAGTCAAGAATATCCTTAAAAGAAAAGTCTGACTGTACAACCGAAAGAGTAAAAGACTCCATATAACCGTTCATAAGAAACCTCCATCAACCAGCCGCCACACGAGCAGGTCTTTGCCAGAAAAGAAAATAGCGGCAACGGACAGAAAATTTTTTATTTAGGAAAATTACTCTATAATTAGTAGCGAAAGTTTGCCAGACCCTCTCTCCTGTAATAGAGCTGATAGTAACCATGGTGCTGGATAACGCTATTCGGGGAGATTCTACCGGTTTGGGACAGAACATTGAAACCGATCAATTCAGACGAAACAGCAGGAAAAGTAACGATGAAGCATGTCGTGATCGTTGGTGGCGGCTTCGCCGGTATCAACGCAGCAAAAGAACTTGGGAACAAACGTGATATCAGGATAACCCTTATCGACAGAAAGAACTACCACCTGTTCCAGCCGCTCCTTTACCAGGTCGCCATGTCAGCTCTCGGAGCTGGTGATGTTGCTGAACCGCTGAGAAACATGCTTTCGAAGTATAAAAACATCACGGTGTTCAAAGGTTCGGTCGAAAATGTCGATATGGAAAGAAAAATCCTCTTTACCGATTTCGGTGAAATGACATACGACTACCTGATCCTCGCATGCGGTGTAAAACACCATTACTTCGGCCATGACGAGTGGGAGGAACATGCACCTGGCCTGAAAATCATCGCCCAGGCAACCGAAATACGGCGAAGGATCATGGAAGCCTACGAGGCTGCGGAAAGAACCGCGGATCCTGTTGAACGCAAGAAACTTCTAACGTTCGTCATTGTCGGCGGTGGGCCAACCGGCGTCGAGCTTGCCGGATCTATCGGGGAAATGAGCCGTTTTACACTCTCCAAGTACTACAAGCACATCGACCCGAAGCTCACGAGAATATTTATTGTCGAAGCGGCACCGAGAATTCTCGGTTCTTTTTCTCCGAAGCTCGCCAGCAAAGCAACCAGAGCTCTCGAACAGCTGGGGGTACAGGTATGGACGAACAGTATGGTGACCGATGTCGATACAAACGGCGTTCAGATCGGCAACGAACGCATAGAAGCAGCGACAGTGCTATGGGCTGCTGGTGTCAGAGCGATAGAAATCGGCGGAAAAATGGGAGTGGAAACCGACCGTTCAGGGCGAATCGTAGTTGAAGAAGATCTGAGCATACCCGGCTACCCAGATGTTTTCGTGGGGGGTGACCAGGCTCATTATGCTCACCATACGGACTACCCTCTTCCCGGAATGGCTCCAGTGGCGTCACAACAGGGACACGCTATGGGTAAAAACATCCTCGCTGATAGCAAAGGCAAGCCGAGAAAACCGTTCAAATACCGCGATAAAGGACAGATGGCTACCATTGGCCGAAACAAGGCAATCGTGGAAATCGGAAACTTCAAGTTTTTCGGAAGTTTTGCCTGGTTTACCTGGCTCTTGGTACACATTTACTATCTCACAACGTTCAAGCATCGCGTTTTCGTATTGCTGCAGTGGGGTTGGTCTTATTTTACGTTCGGCCATGGCGCGCGCCTTATCGTCAACAAGGAATGGCGGTTTTATCCGGACCGAAACGAGATCAATGTCGAAGAAGAGAGCTGACAGATGCTACCGAAACGGGAAAAAACAGGAATGTTCAACAAGTGCACGCCAAAAGATGTGACACAATTGCTTTCGTCGGTTATATTTCTTGGATTGGCTTCTTATATAGCGTTCCTCCTCGAAGCCCCCAAAGGGACACCGAGCCAGGATCTGTACATGATCGCCTCCCTGGCAGGCAGTTACGGACTATGGAAGCTGTGGAAGGGCATTTCAGGCTGCCGTTCAAACTGAGTTTACAATACAACGTGAAACCTTTCGGACAATGAACAGTTTGTCGAAAAGGTCAAAAATCAACTGGTGTTATGGATTGCGAAATAAATAAAGAAACGGAGAAACAACTGTTTTTTCATAACTACTCACGCCTGCCTCTTGCCATAACTCACGGTGAGGGAACGTATCTTTACGGCTCCGATGGATCACGCTACCTTGACATGATCTCGGGTATCGGGGTCAATGCGCTTGGTTACGGCGACAAAAGAGTCATCGACGCAATTACAAAGCAGGCGCAAAAGGTCATTCACGCGTCGAACCTTTTTATGCTCGAGCCCCAATTCGAGCTTGCAGGAAAACTTCTTGAAATCTCGGGGCTCTCAAAGGTATTTTTTGCCAACAGTGGTACGGAGGCAATCGAAGCCGCTATAAAGTTATCGAGAAAATGGGCTCACTTGTCGGGCAGCGCTGATAAAAAAGAAATCGTCTCCCTTTCGAACTGTTTTCACGGAAGAACCTATGGAGCGATGTCATTGACGGCCAAGGCGAAATATCTTGAAGGTTACGACCCTCTTCTCCCCGGAATGACGAATGTTTCATTCAATGATGTCGATAACCTGAAAGCCACTGTGAACGATAGCACAGCTGCCGTGTTTGTCGAGTTCATTCAAGGTGAAGGTGGCATTCACAAAATTTCTCCCGAATTCATCGACACCCTGAAAACGCTTCGGGAACAACACAATTTTTTGCTTGTCGCCGATGAAATCCAGGCCGGTTGCGGCAGAACCGGTAAGTTTTTCAGTTACATGCACTTCGATATCGAACCCGATCTGATCTGTCTGGCAAAACCTCTCGGCGGTGGCTTGCCGCTGTCTGCAGTTATCGGTAACAGCAAAGTCAAGGACGTTTTTGCAGCGGGTAACCACGGCACGACTTTTGGCGGTAATCCGGTAGCATGTGCAGCAGGGTTGGCGCTAATCAACGCTATTTATGATGATCATCTCATGGAACATGCTTCCGCAACCGGAAAGCTTATGGGACAAGCGCTTGAAACACTCGCAGAAAAATACTCTCAAATACGGGAAATTCGTCAATATGGCATGATGATCGGCATAACCGTTACACGTGAAGCCTCGTATTACGTTCAGGAAGCATTGAAAAGAAAGGTCCTCGTCAACGCAACAAGCGGCGATGTAGTCAGACTCCTTCCCCCTCTGACCACAAGCCGTGAAGAAGCACAACAGTGTATCGATTGTCTCGATGAAATCTTCAGCGAAGAAACCTAAGAGCCCCAATAAGAGAAACATTCCGATGCCGCTGGAAAAGATCAACTACTTTTTCATCGGCATCGGAATTGCCGTCATAGCATTCAGCTATATCATGATGTATCTTGAAAACAGTGCAGACGGTTATTTTTCACTCTACGTCAGCCCGGTACTACTGGTCGGAGCGTATGCCTGGATACTTTTCGCACTGCTTTACAGGAAAAGAACCTGATTTTTTCCCATTACCGCAACGTAAAGCGTATCGGCACAGCTAACCAAACCTCGATCGGAGAGCTGTTCTGAACACCGGGCGAATACGTTGATTTCATAACACATTCAATCGCAGCTTCGTCGAAGATCGTCTGATCAGAAGGAACCCGCTTCATAATCTTCGCCTTTATCGGTTTCCCCTTCTCTGAAACCAGGACACTGACAAACACCTTCCCCTCGATACCTGCACGACGGGCCATTTCGGGATATCTCGGCTCTTTCTTCCTGAGAAATGATGGCATGACTTCGCAGGGCACGAATACAGGAGCATCGCCGATACCGCCCTCGACCCCCTGCGGCTGATGAATGGCCTTCCTGATCTCCTTCTGCGTCGCGAGCGTCTGTTCCGGCGGCGCTTCTTCTTTCTTGACTTTTTTGATCTTGCCGACATTCGGCGGCTTCTCCACCTTCGGCTGCACTTTCGGCTTTGGCTGCACCGGCGGCTTCGGCTTATCGATCAAGGGCGGCGGCGGCAGCTGCGTCACACTCGTGATTCCCGTGTAACTGATGATCCGCTCTTCTTCCTTCCCGAATATACCGCTCCACCCTGTCAGCCAGCCCCAGTTCGCACTGATCGTCCAGAATATCAGCAGCAACCCTACCGCAACGGCTACACCGTGCCCCAGATACAGATGACTCTCTTTCCTCAGCTCCAGGGTTCCATACCCTACTCCTCGAAGCCGTTCCGTATCCAGATACTCTTCGCCCATCGACCACTTCCGCTTCGTCGATTCCGCATGGCGATGCATCTTTTCGTACTGTTTTTCCACTGCTTCCCTCTCTAGATTTCCCTGCTCTCGCTTTCCGGCAAACCGGGATTCCCTATCGCTGCTTCATCCTCGGCCGTGAAGTCGTCCAGACTGAATCGATCGATCTTCAGCAGGTTGAACTCGTCGATCAGGTCGATCAGATTCTTGTACTTCGCCTTCCCGCTCAGTTTCACCACGATCACCAGCTTGCTGTTCTTCCGCGTTTCTTCCCGAAGCAACTTTCGAAGATCCGATCCCAACACCAGCGTTTCCCCTTCGTCATACATCGCGATCTCCTGCGGCGACGATTCGCCTATCGACCAGTACGCCAGCCCTTCTTCGACGATGCGAACCGTCATCACATTCAGCTCGGCTATCTTCACTTCCGTCTCTTCCGGCGGGATGTTGATCTCCATCGTGTTCGCACGGCTGAACGTCGTCGTCAGCATGAAAAACGTCAGCAGCAGAAACGCCACATCCACCATCGGCGTCATGTCTATGTGAAAACCGATCCGTTTGCGCTTCCGGCCCGCTCGACGTCCACGGCTCTCGCCGTTCGGTGAATCGACCATCCCCATGTTACCCGCCCTCCTTTTCCAGCGACGTCACCAGATTGAACGTCAGGATGTTCATACTCTTGAACAGTTTCAGCACATGGTCCACCGCTTCATAGTCCGAGGCCACATCCGCCTTGACGACCGGGCGCAGATCGCGATCGGTATACCGTGCCTCTTCGATATACTGCCTCAGCTCGCTCTTCTTCACTTCAAAGCTTTCCTGCAGCCTGAAACTCCCCAGCGAATCGGCCACTGCCTGACCGCTCATTCCGGATGCACTCAGTCGCGGCTCGATGATTCGTCCGAACAGCTCTTCCCGGGTCTGCTGCGACGAGACGCCCATGTAGTAACGGTTCGCTTCGCTCACGCTCACCGTCAGAATTTTCGTCTCCGGCAATTTCTGCTCCGCATGCGACGTCGGTACGTCGATCTGTACCGGTTCGGGCGGACGGAACTTCGTCGTCAGCATGAAAAACGTCAGCAGCAGAAACGCCACATCCACCATCGGCGT
>OFHR01000136.1_pt1 | contig 11299 bp, 3 predicted proteins | sample 1522041 | NCBI WGS metagenome assembly OFHR01 (sample SAMN04272335, study PRJEB24112) | coral metagenome | biome: Coral reef; feature: Shallow seawater; material: Coral tissue | host: Coral | place: China: South China Sea | collected 2014
TAAGCAGGTGAAGTTATATTCCCGTCTGGCGTGTGCGCAAAAGCGACAAAAGTGCAAATTTGTCCCAAGACTTTTGTCCATGGTTGTAGTAACTAGTAACTGACAAAGACCAGGACAGTCACACCTGACCATCCGCTTCACGCAGTTGACTAAATTGCCTGAAATAGACTAGCGGTAGATAGTTGAAATGTCGCGGTCTATATCAATGGCTTCTTCGTGAAACAAAAAACAATACTTTACTCTTAATACATCCTAACATGACAAACAACAACGATTTTCACAGCAAAGAAAGGTGGTTAAACAAGGATTAATGGCGTGCCGTATGTGTCTTTGCCAGCCTTGGAAGTCAAAGAAAAGGCAAAGGGAAGAACTGAAAATGGGATGTCTTGGACATTTTTATTCAAGTCTGCTTTTCCCATGGCTTTATTAGCGCTAAATATGTAGAACCTAGTTGCCTGTATCATTAAAACTCTGTATCGTAAGTTCTAAAGAAATAGAAATTATTGGGCTCAGCAATGTAATAATAAAAATGATGATGATGTTAATAACAATAATAGCCATTGATGTAGCGCTTTTGGACATTTTTACAGCGTTTGTGGAATTAAACACTGTCCAACAAAGTACATGCGTTCATCCTTTCAGTTCGATACAACGTACTAATTACATTTCTTCAATTGAGCGCTTTGGTTTACTACGAATTCTGGTAGGATAACGCTTAGAAACGTTTGTAACTTTAGCGGGTTCTTGTGTTGTGGACACATTAGGGATCTGGGATTGCGGCTCCTCTGATGCGGAGACCGGTACCAAATCCTGCGGTTTAGGCGGGACGACCTGAGTTGAATCTGCTTGTGATTAGTAGATTCAATCTGCTGTTAGTCGGGATGAAGCAAAGGCGTTACTTCAGGATAAGCATCATCAAGAGGAACCTCAGCGTTTGATTCGGTATCTGCAACCTTTGAACCAGCCAAGGATCGCAACTGGTCCACGTGCCGTTTCCAAAACAAATTCCCCACCATAACTTGATAGGTAACAGGCCCTAAGCGATCTTGAATGACTCCTTTGATCCACGGACGCTTACGATCTCGATAATCTCTAACCATGACTGGGTCACCAGGTAGAAAGTTACGGCGTGTGGTATGGTTTCCAAGCTTCGTTTTCTCGGACATTTTAGCCGACAAATCGGGATGCAAGATGTCCAACCGGGTGCGAATTCTACGACCCATCAGGAGTTCAGCAGGGGTGCATCCAGTTGCTGTATGAGGCGTTGTCCGATAACTCAGAAGGAAACGTGCTAGTTTGTCTGCTAGGGTTCCAGGCTCATCTTTCATGGTCTTCATTGACTCTTTGAAGGTTCTTACGGCTCGTTCGACTTCACCATTGGAAGCTGGATGGTATGGCGAGGATAAGCAATGACGAATTCCATTTGACTTCAAGAAATCTTTCATTTCCTGAGCAACGAACTGCGGACCGTTATCTGAGACAATGACCTCTGGTAGACCATGAGTGGCAAACAGGAAACGTAGGGCTCGAATGGTCGTTGATGCAGTGGTTGAGGACATTGGAAATACTTCAATCCACTTGGATTTCGCATCTACTACAAGCAGAAACATCTGACCATTAAACGGACCAGCGAAGTCGACATGTATTCTCTGCCAAGGTCGTGTTGGCCAGATCCAAGGATTGTTGACTTTCTCTGGACTCTTACAGCGATTTGCTTGGCAGGCATGGCAATCTCGCACTGTTTGCTCGACATCGTGATCGAGGCTGGGCCACCACACGTGTAATCTGGCTAAGGACTTCATGCGGACCATTCCGGGATGATTCAAATGTAATTCCGATAAAACAGCAGCCTGAAATTTGGTAGGAATCACTGCCCTGGTGCCACGAAGGATGCAGCCATCTTCAACAGTAAACTCGTCTTGTTTATTGTAATAAATCTTCAACTCGTCTGGGATGCATTTTTCCGCTGGCCAACCATGCAGAATGTAATACATCGCACGAGAGAGAACTGGATCCCCACGAGTGGCCTCGCGGATTTGTGACACAGTGATTGGTGCTCGTTCCATTTGAACGCGGTTAACCAGATCAGCTTCGATACTCCAATCATCTGGCTCTTCCACGGTCTTCCTTGGCAATCGAGACAGAGCGTCAGCATTGGCATGATCCTTGGAAGCCCGGTATTCAATGTCATACTGATAGGCGGACAACTGAATAGCCCAACGCTGCAGGCGGGACGCGGCCAGCACCGGGATACCACGTTTGGGACCAAGCAACAAGGTGAGAGGTCTGTGGTCTGTGAGCAATGAAAAACGTCTTCCAAACAGGTACTGATGGAATTTCTTAATGCCAAACACAATTGCCAGAGCTTCCTTCTCGATCATTGAATAATTCTGCTCACTTGCTGAGAGACTGCGGGATGCATACGCGATTGGTTTTTCTTCACCGTCATCAAAGACATGTGACAAGACTGCCCCCAAACCATATGATGAGGCGTCAACAGCCAGCCGAACTGGTTTATTCGGGTCATAGTGGGCCAACAAAGGCGAGTTAAGGAGCAATTCTTTCAACTTCTTGAAGGCTACTTGACAGGTTTCCGTCCAGGCCCAAGGTGTGTCGAACATCAACAAGCGATTCAATGGGTGGACAAGAGTTGACATATCCGGAATGAATTTACGATAATAATTCACCAGTCCCAAGAAAGATTTCAGTTCCGTGGCATTCTGCGGCTCTGGAACTTCTTGAATGGCTTGTATCTTGCGAGGTGAAGGATGAATTCCATGCCGGTCCACCACGAACGCGAAATACTCCACTGAAGGCTTCATAAACACACACTTTGACTTTTTCAGTTTCACGCCCATGCTGTCCAAACGCTTTAGAGTGTTTTCCAAATTGCGAAGATGCTCTTTGTCATTTGGAGCAGTTACGATTAAGTCATCCAGGATACCACCAACTCCATTAAGGCCACTCAATACAGAGTCCATTGTTTGCTGGAAAATGGCTGGACTTGCTGCCACTCCAAACGGCAGGCGCGTGTAACGGAATAGTCCCAGATGAGTGTTAATCGTGACATACTGCCTGGATTTTTCATCCAACAACACTTGCTGATATGCTGAGGACAAATCTAATTTAGAGAAACTCTGACCACCATTCAGCTGCGTAAATAATTCTTCAGCTGTAGGCATGGGGTACTCGGGCACATCCAATGCAGGGTTGATAGTGACCTTATAATCACCACAGATCCTGACGGTGCCATCCGGTTTCAGAACTGGTACGATAGGCGTAGCCCAATCAGAGAATTCCACCTTCTCCAATACACCGATTCTTTCCAACCTCCTAAGCTCCTCTGCAATCTTCTCTTTCAAGGCAAAGGGAACCGGTCTGGGCTTAAAGAACTGCGGGGTGGCATTTTCCTTGAGCTTGAGATGAGCCGTCACTCCCTCGATTGTGCCCAGGCCCCCATCAAACAGTGATGCGTACTTAGAAACCAGTTTTTCCACGTTGTCGCACGGTTCCAGGGAAATCTGCTTGATCTGCTTCCAATCAAGTCTAAGAACGGACAACCAATTTCGTCCCATAAGTGCTGGACCATCACCAGCAGTGACCACAACTGGAAGGCAGGCTTGTTGATCACCATACGATACCTGGACTTTGGTTTCCCCAAGCACTGGGATTTCATGCCCTGAATAACTCTTCAGTTTCACGTCAGTTTGCTGCAGAGGCTTCGCTGCCAATACACCAGACCAAAGATGGTTTGGAATGATCGTCACAGAGGCACCAGTATCGAGCTCCAAGTCCACTGACTTTCCATCAATCAGTACTGGCACGATCAGTTCTTTACATCTTCCCTGAGAATCGACTACGGTGAACATCGGCCAGACGGTTTTGTCCACTGGTTCGGCCACTGTCTCCGCTTCTTCAATGCTGTGGATTCCACCGGGTTTCCTTTTCTTCTTTATCCTACTTTTCTTAGTTTCTCCTCCCTTAGCTTTCGGTGGACGCCTCTCCGGACATTTGAGTACAATGTGGCCAAACTTCTGGCATCCATGGCACTGTGCTTTACGATGAAAACATTTTTCCGGAGAATGATTGGTTTTACCACACCTGAAGCATTCGGGAAAAGTTCCCTCCACTTTCTTAACATCATGGGAGGAACCATGAAATCCTGAGGCTTCTTTTTCCGTTAACTCACTTGCACAGGCCTTCTCCACTGCTGTTTGCAATGTCAACGTCGCCTCAGCCAGTAACTTGCGTTGAATTGACTGTGAACGTAAACCACAAACAAACCGGTCTCGAATGGCTTCCTCGCGATATGGGCCAAATTCGCAGGTCTCCGCTAACTTTTGTAGCTTGGCGAGGTACTGCCTAACAGTTTCCGACTCTTCCTGTCCGGCTTTATGGAACTTGTATCTTTCTGCGATAATTATCGGTTTTGGATCCACATGCTGTGCCAAAGTATCCACGATTTCATTGAAATTTAATTCCTTCGGTTTCCTTGGCGCTGAAATGGACCTCAACAAAGCATACATTTTACTACCCATTAATGTAAGTATGCTCGGTACACGCTTATCTGTCGGCACACTGTTAACTTCGAAGAACATTTCGAGTCGCTCCACATAATGTTTCCAGTCGCTGCCCGGCGTAAACTCTTCCATACGCCCTAAACACGATGGATGTACCACGATGCTAGGCTGCGCTGATTCTCCAGGTGTATCCGGCATCTCGTCGCCAACTGTTGTCGTCTGTAACTTGAAAAGACTGCGATTTAAGAAAAGACCTTTTTAATACACGACGGGTAAACAGCAACTGACAACAAATTACAATACACGCGCTTAAGAACGAATAATAACTTCATGACGGTCCTGGGTTACGTAACCCTGCGGGTAATTAACGTAACTACAATTAAAGTAAATTAACATTACACTATCAAGTACCAATGACTTCCAGTGCTAGCGGGCGGCAGTGACTTCCTGTTTAAGCTTGCAGCAATAAATTCCTGGGATAGCGACAGCGGTGACTCCCCGGGCTAAAGAGCAGGAATAAAGTTCTAAGCTAGCTAACAGAAATGACTTCCTATGCTAGCGGGCAGCAGTGACTCCCTGGGGCAGCGAGCAACAATGACTTCCTGGGTTGGCGAGCAGCAGTGATTCTCCGGGCGAGCGAGCAGCAACGACTCGGTGGGCTAGCGAGCAGCAATAAAGTCCTGGACTAGCAAAAAGCAATGACTTCCTTTGTTAGCGAGCAGCAGTTACTCTCTGGCCGAGCAAGAAGCAACGACAAGATGGCGGGACAGACATGCTTTTAAAGCTCCATCTTGGTGACGCTTGTTGAGTAAAGCACAGCGTATGCCCGGTAAACGAAAAGACAGACCTAAAACAGTAGGTGATTCTTCAACTTCTCCTGAAGACAAAAAGTCAAGACAGACCTTTAGAGAGGAATATTCTAACAACGAAGACGACGAAGCTCTAAAAGCTCCTTCAATGGCCGCCGACCTTGGGAAGAAACTGGATGAAGTCTTAGAGAGACTCTCTAAGCTGGACGTCATCGAAAGCCGCTTAAATAATTTATACACTACGATGGCCAATATAGAAGGAGCTATTTCCAGCTTAGACAAGGACGTTGCTCAGCTGAAAGCTAAATCCCTAACCACCTCCGAGTCGGTGAACAAACTGGAACAAAGTGTAGAGTTCAATGCCAGCGATATCGCCGACTTGAAACGCGACCAGCTGGAGCTCAAATTTGTGAACGAGGACCTGAAGAAACAGCTTCTGTACTCTGAATCTTATAGCAGAAGAGAAAACCTGAAGTTTATTGGTATTGTGGAAAGTTCCAGCGATTCAACGGACAACCAGAACGCAGCGAAGTCGAGCGATTCTCTACAAAGCGAAAACACCAAAGATGTCCTCTTTAAGTTCTTGGAGGATGAACTTAATATCACTGATGCAAGGAAAAGAATTGAATTCCAAAGGGTCCATCGTTTGGGCAGACCGAAAAGTAGCGGCGATCCTCGTCCGATTATTGCTCGTTTTCTCCGCTACCAAGATAGAGAAGAAGTTATGCAAAAAGCTCGAGCGAAACTGAAGGGCAAGGATTATGCGGTTTTCGAAGACATTCCCAAAGAACTATATGAACTTAGAAAAAAGCAGCAGAATAAGCTTAAACGCGCCAGGCAAGACGGCCATAAGGCTTTTTTCAGTAAAAAATTCCCGGACAAGCTGTTTATTAACGGTAAATTTGTACCATTAGGCGAATCTACATGGTAAATATTTTTCCTGTTCTGAATAATTACATTTTTATCAATTATGGCTAAGCTACATCTTTACCACTTTTCTAAAATTCTTGTCACCACCGCATTGGGAGCACAACATCAGTACGCTGTTATTTAACGGAGAGAGTATGTCTATAGATCTCGGATACTCGGTAAGTAATGGGAAATGGTTTTCATTTGTTTATTTTCTGTTTAATTTGTGTATCAGTGTCATGTTTACTTTCTGTTTGATTTCCTTTTGCGTTAATATTCTTTTTTTGTTTCCGCCCGTTTTTGATGCCATCTCTTGTATTATAGCTATAGATTGGTTTCTTCTACATTTCCTCCTGTATTTACTATGTAGATCTAAATGTCTGAAACGTTAACTTTATTATCACTTAATGTGAGGGGCCTTACTAACTTTCGAAAAAGACGAACAGTTTTTACTTGGTGTCGCAAGAGAAATGCCGATATTGTATTTTTACAAGAAACGCACTCGAAAAGTGTCACTGAGGTACAATGGAGAAACGAATGGGGTACCAACATTGTATTGTCTCATGGAAACTCTAATTCTCGTGGGGTTGCTATCCTATTCAAGAAAGGGATTGATTGTACTATTCATTCTAAAATTATAGACCCTCAGGGACGTTATATTATTCTTAAAGCTGCCATTGCCGATCAAAAATATACCCTAATTAACATTTATGCTCCGAATAAGGACAATGATATAGTTAATTTCTTTGAGAAGCTAAGGAAAACCCTACAAGAAGAAAATGTTGATGCAGATGAAAAAGTCATTGTCGGAGGTGACTTTAATTGTCCTATGAACCCACTGTTAGACAAAAAAGGTGGTTCTTCGGTCCCACGTAAAATAGCAATTGCAAGTATCGAATGCCTTCAAGAAGAATTCGATTTGGTGGACATTTGGCGCGTTAAAAACCCAGAAATTAAAAGCTTCACTTGGTGTCAAAATTCTCCACAAATATTCTGTCGCCTAGACTATTGGTTTATTTCTAATAATTTACAAGATTGGATAAAATCAACCGACATGGTTCCAGCTCTCAAAACAGATCATTCTGCAATTTTGCTCGTCGTGGAAGACAAAGAGCTAAAACATGCGAAAGGTCAGGGCTTCTGGAAAATGAACTGCGCTATTCTAGATGATACCATTTATACGCAGGAAATTTCACTCTTAATACCAAAGTGGGTTTCAGAAGGTCAAAAAGAATTGTCTGATGCTAGAAGTGTCTGGGAATGGACAAAATTTAATATAAGGGATCACGCAATACGATTCTCGAAGAAAAGGGCCAGAAGTAGAAAGGACAAAGAAGCTCAATTAGAAAAAGAGTATGCCTCGGCTAAACAGATTTATGAAATCGATTCGTGTGAAAACAATTTGAATATGTTGATTACGGCGCGCGAAAAGATAGAATCCTTTTACGAAGAGAAAACTAGAGGGATAATAATTCGTGCGCGAGCTCGCTGGCACGAATATGGCGAAAAAAGTTCTAAATACTTTCTCAACCTGGAAAAACGAAACCACGTAAAGAAACATATGCGGAAACTGCATATTAATAATTCATTCACCACTGATCCAACAGTCATTCTCGCTGAACAGAAGCGCTTTTACCAAGATTTGTATACGAGCGGGAACAAATGTTTAAATAATGATGCTATTGAGACTTTTTTGATGAATTTAAATATTCCTAAACTCACGGATGAGCAAAAAGATTTGTGCGAAGGCAAGATCTATCGGGAGGAGTGCAAAAGTATTCTTGACTCTTTTCAAGATAACAAAACTCCAGGGAGTGATGGAATCCCGATTGAATTCTATAAAAGGTTTTGGCACTTGATTGAAGAACCTTTCATTAGTTGTGTTAACGAATGCTTTGAAAAAGGTGAGTTAGCGTGTTCTCAAAAGCAGGCAGTGATAACTCTTATTGAAAAAAAGGGCAAAGATCGTCTCTTTCTAGAAAATTGGCGGCCAATTTCATTATTAAATGTGGATGTTAAAATAATGTCTAAAGTTATCGCCACTAAAATTAAGAATGTTTTACCTACTATTGTTCATCACAATCAAACCGGATTCATTAACGATCGTTATATTGGCGAAACAGTAAGATCTATTTTTGATCTGATGGATTTTACACTGTCAAAAAACATTCCCGGGCTACTGATCTTTATTGACTTTCACAAGGCTTTCGATTGTCTTGAATGGAACTTTCTTTTCTCTTGCCTAAAAGTTTTCAATTTTGGCCCAGATTTTATCCGCTGGGTAGAAATTTTCTATAAAAATATTCAAAGCTGCGTTATAAACAATGGTTTTGCGTCGGACTTCTTTGCCTTGGAACGTGGGGTCAGGCAAGGGGACCCATTATCTCCCTATCTCTTTGTACTAGCAGTGGAAGTTCTGGCAATCGCTGTACGGCAGAATACAAGTATTAGAGGCATTTCAATCGATGGCCAAGAAACCAAACTGCTACAGTACGCAGACGATACAACAGCAACCCTTGCCGACTTTAGCTCAGCCCGAGCTTTTTTTGACTTATTAGATACTTTCAAACTGCTTTCAGGTTTAGCAATAAACTACAGTAAAACAGAAGGAATGTGGATCGGATCTTGCAGAAATAACAACTCTAAACCTTTCGGTATTAAATGGCCTCGCGAACCGATCAAGGCTTTAGGTGTATATTATTCATACGATCTAACCCTTCTTCGAGAGAAAAACTTCATAGAGAATTTGGATAAGATTAAAAAACTCCTGAACCTATGGTCCTGTAGAGGTTTATCACTTTACGGCAAAGTGACTGTCATCAAAACCCTAGTTATTCCGAAATTTGTTTACATATGCTCCCTCCTGCCTGTTGCGGACGAATTTGTAAAAGAGTTAAATCGACTAGTTTATAAATTTCTGTGGAATGGACCAGATAAGACAATACGTCTTTCGACAATTAACGATTACGCTAAAGGTGGTTTAAGAATGATTGACCTTGATTGTATGATTAAATCTTTGCGTTTGGCCTGGCTACAGAGGATATATAATGTCACGGAAGGCCCTTGGAAATGGTACCTCTCTCACCTTTTAACAAAGTTTGGAGGCCTGTTCTTGTTTAACTGTAATTACGATGTTAATGACCTCTCGGTTCCTTCTCCTTTCTATTTTCAACTTTTAAAATGGTGGTCAGAGTTTCGGGAAGACTTTGCTTCGGTAAAAGACTGGCAGAATATAATATGGAATAATCGGGATATTCGTATAGACGGCAGTCCAGTTTTTTATAAAAATTTCTTCCTTTCAGGTATAGTGTACCTGAGGGATCTCCTTTTAAATTGTAATAATATTGATTCCTTTGAAATTGCCGCGAGGAACATAGAAAAGTCTAATTTTCTTATCTGGACGGGCCTTCGGGACTCCATTCCATTTCACCTGAAGGACAATACTACAAGAACACTCCCATCCTCTAATATACCATCATTTTCCACTGGCAATGGCGGCGAGGTATTTTGTGTGAACACAAAGAAATCAAGGGATTATTATTTACTACTTATTAGCAAGAAAGCCAAACTACCTAATGCAATCGCTGTTCTTCATAGAGATTTCAACCTATCAGAAAAGCAACTACAACAAGCCTTTTTGCTTCCACATAAAATTGCTCTTGAACCTTACGTCAGAGCTTTTCAGTATAAAGTTCTTAATAGAATCCTTTATACAAATGACAAGCTCTACAAAATTGGCTTTATTTCACACAAAGACTGTACTTTTTGTAAAAGTGAAGTTGAAACTTTAACCCATTTGTTGTACCATTGTCCTTTCTCTATAGCATTTTGGAGAGATTTTGAAGCGTATTGGTCAGTAGTAAGAGATGAGCAAATTCACCTAACTTTAGAAGATATCGTAGTGGGCCTCTTAACAAGACCATGCCCCTTACTAAACTACTTTTTACTGATTGCAAAAATTTACTTGTGGGACTGTAGAAGAAACCAATCCTTTCCAAATATCGTTGGATTTAAGGCTAAAATTGAACTCAAGTATGAAACAGAAGCATACATTGCACGAAAAGGTAATAAAATAAAATTCTTACAGTCGAAATGGGCGAATTGTACTCTGTAATTTTACTATTATTTTTACTATTATTTTATGTATACAGGATATCTATTTTGTTTTTTTTCGGCCACTTAAATGATTACTTTTTGCAAACATCCTTCGCTAAATTGGTAGTAGTAATTTATGTAACCTAGGTAAATGAAAACAATTATGTAAATGTGGAAGCAGCTGTTTTGTTAATGACATTGGAAGACCTGTATATATCGTAAGTTATTGTATGTAATGTAAGTAACTGTATCGTAAGTAATGTCACTAAGTGTATTGTACGTAATGCAATTAAAAAAAAATGTAAAAAAATAAAAAATAAAAAAAAACTCTCACCAAGACAAACGGCTTGAATCTTTTGGGGGAGGTTTTAATTAATCCAGGCTAATACGGTTTGTGAATCCATCCAGGATACTGTCTTGGCGTCAGTCAACTCGGCAAATTCTAGTGCTTCTTTGCAAGTGCTGTACAATCTGGACAGCGTAAGACATCCCATTAATTCCAATCGCGGAATGGATTTCTTCTCTAGTGGTGCAACAAACGCCTTCACCATGAGCGGGACACAGAAGTGATTGCCGTTCGCAAAACCCATGGATTTCAGGTAAACCCACTGCGTTATGAGGCTTCAACTTTCATTCTTTCGAACTCATATGTGAGAATCTGAATGAGGATTTGAATGTTCCTTATCCACTTCGTACGAATCCCTTTGGGGAGAATTTCGTCCCACGAATATCCTGCACTCACAATTCTTGGAGATCAATTCTCTATTCAATGGTGCATGGTGCTACGAGCCCCATGGGATCCCACGTTTGTGTGACAGATTAGACATCCCCTTTTTGAAAGATTTGTCAAGTCTGCTACGATTTCACTCTTCTTAAAGGAAATCTTGTCGAGAACTTTGATCCATTTATGACCAAGAAAATCTGGACGTTCCTCATCTGACTGGTTAACGTTCTTGTTGTTGGAGT
>OFHR01000137.1_pt1 | contig 11248 bp, 6 predicted proteins | sample 1522041 | NCBI WGS metagenome assembly OFHR01 (sample SAMN04272335, study PRJEB24112) | coral metagenome | biome: Coral reef; feature: Shallow seawater; material: Coral tissue | host: Coral | place: China: South China Sea | collected 2014
AGGCCGCACCGGCAAGAGAAAGGGCTCCGCCGACAGCTACAGCTCCGATGATTCTCGGCAGCCTGATGTGAAACAGTACGGCATGCAGGTGGGGATCTGTGCTCTGGCGGTCGATAAGGAATGAGAAAAGCTGATCCGGGGAAACCGGATAGCGCCCTATCCAGAGGGAAACCATGGCCTCGAGAAGGAGCAAAAGGGTGCATGAGAGGAGGATAAGACTTTGTTTCATCATGCGGAAAAGGATTCGAAACTGTTTTTTTCTTGTTTCTTCATCAGGTGTCCGGCCTTTGAGACTGTATCATGTTGTTATTAGAGTGTGACCTTGAGGGATGTTTTCAGGTTGATTCCCGGTTCATAAAGAAAATCCGCATAATTGAGATGGCTGCGGTAAGCTCTGTCAAAGATGTTGTCGACTGCCACGGAGAGGGCGATGTTCCGGTTGAATCGGATGCCGCTTCTTACGTTGAAAACAGCATACCCGGGTGTTGCCTTTTCATTCGGAGCCGGATTTTCCTGATTGTCGAAGATTTCGCTGTTCAGCTCTATCCACCAGTTCGAGGTGCTGTTGATCGAGTCTTCCCAGCGGAAGCCGACCAGTCCGTTGAGCGGCGGGATGGTGTTGAGCCTCTGGCCGTCAGTTGTATTTTCACCGATCACCGACGCTATGTTGCCAAATAGGGAGAGATGTTCGGCTGGCCTCCAGGTGACACCGCCGTCGAAGCCGTACACTTCGGCTTCCGGAACGTTGACGTAGGTTTTTGTTTCCATACCGTTGAAGGTGACATCCGGGTTGCTCTTAAGGTCGATATAGTTCTCGACCCAGGAATAAAAGATGGAGAATGAACCGGTAAGGGTTTCTGATTTGATTTTAATACCCGAATCGATATTCCAGGAGTATTCCGCATCGAGATCGGGATCGCCGAGAATGATGTAACTGCCTCCTCTTGTGGAGAAGCGTTCGAACATGTCAGGCGAGCGGAATCCGGTCGCGATGTTTGCTGTCAGGTTCACCGTTTTGTTCAACGGATGTGCATAGCCGAGTGAGGCTGTAAGCGCCTGATCGCTCTTTTCTTTGAAAACGTTCACTTCTTCCACCACTTTCTTGACGGTCTGTCCGTCAGGTTCATACACTACTGTCCTGAAAAGTGCGTCCTCTGCATCGGCGCTGAAATAGTCGTAGCGGAGACCGCCCATCAGGACGGAACCGTTATGGAAAACATGTTTATCCTGGGCGAAAAAACCGATATGATCGCGATGGGCGTCGGAGACGGGTGGGAAGGTGATTTCTTTTGCGGTTTTCCCGTTCGAAGTTTTTTTCTTGATCTGTTTTTCAGCGGATTCCGCGTTTTCGTGCACATAGTCGAGCCCGGTAACAAGCGTGTTTTGCCGTGCAGGTGCAAAGGTGAGCTGTAGCGATGCTCCTTTTGCTCCGGTGTCGATCCGGTTGTTCTTGAGAGTATACATCGGTTGCGTCGAACTGTTTATTCTGCCGTCATATACCCGTTTCTGGTCGACAAGCCAACCTTTCAGGAGCAGTTCCTCGATGGCTCCGAGTTGCCGGGCTGTATACGCTGCTTTCCAGGTATCGGTGTCAAATTTGGTGAAGTGAGACCATGGCGCGTTATTTTTCTGGGGGACTCCCTTGTCATCGATGCCGGTATGGCGATATGAAAGTGACACTTCGTGCTGATCATCGATCATATAGCGGCCCTGAGCTCCCAGACTCATGGCCTCGAACTGGCTGTTTGCGATCTTGTTGCCATTTCCATCCGTATAGTCACCATGGTCCCGGCTTGAAGCATCGATGCGGAAATCGAAACCGTTACCTCCTCCGCCAAGTGCCACGTTTCCTTGCCAGCCTTCGTCGACCGAACTGTAAGTACCTGATGCTTCCGGTGCAAAACTCCAGCCATCGTTCAGTGCGAAATCAGGTTTTTTCGTGATGAAGTTGATGACACCACCAAGAGCATCACTTCCATAGAGCACCGAAGAAGGGCCCTTGAGTATTTCGATTCGCTCGATATCTGCAACACCGATAAACGGTGTGAGTGGATCGCGCCCCGCCCAGAGATTGTTTTCGCGATCTCCATCTATCAGCACGAGCGTCCTGGTACCGCTAAAACCCCTGATCACGGGGGCGGCTTCCCACATTCCGCTGCCTTCGATGCTGACTCCCGGTACCTTTTCGATAAGTTCTGAGCTGTTTTCAGCGACCTCACGTTCGATATCGGAGGAGGAGACGGTTTCTATGGATACAGGGAGTGAAAACGGAGTTTCCTCTGTTTTCGTGGCGGTAATCACGATCTCCGGTACGGTAATTTCTCCGGAAGCGTTTTCCCCGGAAAATGCGGAAGAGGGGAGAAGAAGCAATGCGAAAAAAGTTTTCAGAAGCCCTTTCGTCAATGATGGGTGCTGCATGGTTTCGTCAGGTAAAAGTTACTGTTTTCGATGAAAGCATGTTCTTCACCGTTTCAGCAGGAGTTCTGCAAAATGGTCGTTTAAGCACGACATGACGTACCGGTGGCTTACTATGCGGATCACCAGACTGCCTTGATAGATGCTGATACAAGTCGAACTGAATTTCATTCCGGGGTATCGGCTTATTGCCGGGCTATGGTCCCGTAGCCGTTTGAGCCGCAGGAAAATCGCTGCTTGTTTTCGTAAACAACAGTGTTTTGCCTGTTAACTCTGGCAATAATCAACCGGCAGGTTTCCTGACTCTCACTGAAAAACATTATCGAGGCTGTGCCTTCCCACGCCGCCCGGGATGGACGATAAGGTTGACGCAGTGACGCAGACTCACGCAGATGAGCTGATGAGATCAGCTCCAGTAATGACAGTTGCGGGAACAGTTCGTGATTTTCACACGATTCCCTTTTACCCCATGGCTTGTCGCCACAGGCACCGGTTGAGAAAGAACATTCCAGAAAAGTGATGGATTATAATGAAAAAATACGGCGTTGCAAAGTTGCTGTACTATTTGTCGGGAACACATCATCCCTATAGGCACCTCTTAAAACGTATTACACGCCCCGATCGCTACGTTCCATCAGCCTTGCTCTCGAACCGCTCAAGGCACTTTTTAGGGGTGTCCATAGAAGAGAGGGCTGATAAAAAACAAAAGAGTCGGGAATTTGTATTTCAGCGGGTTTTACAGTATATACAAACACTACGGTGTCGGCTGGCTTCTGCCAACCGGCTTAAAAGGGAATCCGGTGAAAATCCGGAACAGTACCCGCTGCTGTAATCCTGTACCGGCTTCATGCCGGTGATATTGATCTGCCAAGATGCCACTGAACCGGGCTCCCGGATCGGGAAGGCGGCAGATTCAGGAGAGTCAGAAGACCTGCCGTGATGTTTATCGCTTCGGGTTAAAGCAATCGATCTCAATATGTTGTGCATTACTCTTCCGCGAAACAGGTGTAGGGATATTCTCTGTCCACAGCCTGTTGTCTTTTCTATCGACAGGTCTGAATGTTCTTGCCGATTCGATCAGCATGCACGCTGTTTTCATGCTTTCCCGGTTGCGGTAAACGATGTTTTTACCGAACCAGTGAAGTAATGGGCCATGCGTTTCTTACTCAATATCAGCACTCATGCAAACGATCTTTCCATTGCCGGTGAGCGTTGGGAGCATGCTGTTTCTCTGCTCGATGAGACAGATTTCGACGGTTATGAGCTCTATCCGGTAGGTGATTACGAGTACGATTCAATCCCCGGAGAGATCATCGGTGGCATTCACCTGCGTTTTTTCGTGATGCTCAAACAGATATGGTACAACGACAGGCGGCAACTCCTGGCGATGTTCGACAACGAGAGGAACATCGAGATGTACTATGGTGGGACCAGCCGGGAGACGATCGTCGCCTGTTACCGTAAACAGCTCGAGCTTGCAAGGCGTTTCAACTGCCCTTATGTGGTTTTTCATCCTGTCCATTACGAGCTCGACTACATTTTCAACTGGAATCCGCCATGGAGTTGGGAGGAGATGGTCGATCTGTCTGCCGATGTGATCAACGAGGTAGTACGTGACACAGCGTATGATGGCTGGATTCTGTTCGAAAATCTCTGGTGGCCGGGCAATTTCCGGCTCGACAGAGTGCGGGAAATCGACCGGTTGTTCGATCGCCTCGAGTACTCCAAGCCGGGTCTGGTGCTCGATACCGGCCATATTCTCAACAAGAATCGCTTTCTCGTGAACGAAAAGGAGGCGGTGGCGTATCTGCTCGGTGAAGTCGATCGTCTCGGCAGCTATCGTGACCTTGTAAAGGCGGTACACCTCTGCAAGAGCCTGTCGGGTGACTATGTTCGTGCAAGCATGGAGATGCACGAGCCGTTCGATGGTGCAGAGACCTTCTGGGAGCGGTTTACGGTTGCTGTGCGTCATGTGCGCCGGATCGATGAGCATGATGCGTTCAGCCATGCGTCGATTGCCGGACTGTTTGAAATGATCGAGCCGGATACGACAGTTTTTGAATTTTCTTTCCGTTCGAAAGAGGAGTGGGTCGATAAAATCCATCGTCAGAAACAGTCGTTGGGAGAAAGGTTTTTCACCCGGAAAGAGAGATCATGATTGCAAATCCCCCTTCATATCTGATGCTCATGGTGACGACAGCCTGCAACCTTTCCTGTGCCTACTGTTACGAAGGAGAAACTCATGCAGGGAAGGTGATGCATCTCGATACGGCGATGAAGGCTCTCCATATGGCTGCGGCATCAGGCCGGGCTTTTCATGTACAGATTACAGGAGGGGAACCGTTGCTTGCCGCCGAACAGGTCTTTACGATTCTCGAACAGATTCAACGTGAACGTTTGCCGGCTACGACGGCACTGCAGACCAATGGTGTACTGCTCGACAGAGAGACGGCAAGAGAGCTGAAGCGTTACAGAACAGGAATCGGTATCAGCATCGACGGGTCGCCGCATGTGCAGGAGGTGTTACGCGGTGGAAGCCGGGAGACCTATCGTGCGCTGACAATGCTCGAAGAAGAGCGTATCCCGTTCAGGGTAACGGCGGTGCTGGCAGACCGGAATGTCAGGGAACTCAGAGGGCTTTTGATGGCGCTGTATCCTTTTTCATCGGCATGTGGTTTCGGGCTCGATCTTCTGGTGCAGAAAGGTGCTGCAGCTGAAAAAAGATGTCATTTGCCTCGAAAGCAGGTTCTCGCTGCAGAGACATTCCGTTTACTCGAAACACTCGACCTGTTCAACCGGCGGCGCGAACGGCCGCTGGAATTTCGGGAAAGAGCGCTTGTTCTTCGTTCATGGCGTCAGGGCTCGAGTCGCGCCTACTGCTCCGCATGTTCCGGTGCGAGTCTTGCCGTGACTCCTGATGGGAAGCTCTATCCCTGCACTCAGGCTGTCGGTGATCCGGCCCTGTTTCTCGGAACGGTCGATTCACCTTCGTCGGCATATACTGCGTTGTCGGAAAGCACTCTTTTTTCCGAAGCATGCACGGATTGTCCTCTCGAAGGCAGGTGTCCCGGTGAATGTCCTACACGCCTCCTCTACAACGGAGATGCCGGCAGAGAACTGATCTGTGAGTTGTATCGTACGATTTTTCAATACTGTGTTCAACAGGGAGACATAGCGGTATGAAGCATTTTACCTTGTGTTATTTCAGTACCAGTCCATCGGAGATTCAGTCTTTGAGCGCAGGTGTGCGCCGTTATATCGACGATGGTGGATCGGTGAGCGTGAAGGCTCGTCTTCGTTCCCAATTGTCGACGCCGGCTCAGGCTGCGGAGTTTGTGCGCCAAGCGGTCGAGTCGGACGTGCTTATCGTTCGGCTCATGGGCGGAAAAGCGTCGTTTCCTCCGTTCGACGATTTTCTCGAAGCTTACCGGCTGCGAAAAAGTGAAGGCCGGAAAGCCCCGCTTCTGTTCATTCATTCAGCAGGCGGGGATGAAGAAGCTCTTGAATTGGCACATGAGCACAGTGAGTTGTTCGGAACTGAAAAAGGGGATGCCGTCAGCCGTTATCTCATGAACGGAGGGATGGAAAATTTCAGGAATATGTTACGGTATCTTCACAATATCCTCTTTTCTGCCGATATCCCGGTCGAGGCTCCCCGAAGAATGCCGCACGAAGGGATCTACCATCCTGATTTTCCAGCGTTCGACGATATCGACGGTTATCTTGAAAAGCACGTCGATCCCGCGAAGCCAACCGTCGGCGTGTGGTTTTACCAAAGTTATTTCATCGATGGCGACCTGGCCGCATTCGACTGTCTGATCAGAGAGATCGAGCGTCAAGGGGCCAACGTTATCGCGGTCTTTCATCTGCGTTACAAAGATGCGATACGGGGCAACAGGGGATCGGACTACGTTGCGGACACCTTTTTCAAGGATCACAATGGAAGAAGCAGGATCGATGTGCTCATCAATCCACTTCTCTTTTCACTTACGCTCAATTCGAAGGATTACGACGATATTCTGCCCGGGCTGGACGTACCGTTCCTGCAGGCTCTCATGACATTTCAGCCCTATGAGCAGTGGAAAGCGAGCCTGCAGGGGCTCGGGACAATGGAGGTTTCGTTTTCTGCAGCACAGCCCGAGTTCGATGGCGCATTGGTTACCGTGCCATTCGCAACGAGAGAAAACGTCGGTACGGATACCTTGACCGGTGCAGAGCTTGTCAGGATCATGCCGGTCGAGGAAAGGGTTCGAAAACTTGTTTCCATCGCGTTCAGGTGGGCGGCGTTGCGTCACAAGCCCAATGCTGAAAAGCGCATCGCCGTGATTTTCCATCATTATCCTCCCCGTAATGACCGAATCGGGTGTGCTGTCGGTCTCGACAGCTTCGAGAGCGTCAAGCTGCTGCTCGAACGGATGGCGAGCGAAGGGTACAAAATCGACCGGCAGTATGAAAAAGGAGACGATCTCGCTCGGGAACTGCTCGAGGGTATGACCTGTGACCGGCGGTGGCTGACCCCTGACAGAATGGCGGAAAAGACCGAAGCAACGGCAGGGCCGGATGAATACCGGCCATGGCACGAGGCTTTACCGGTGAATGTGAGAGAGAAAATGGAGGAAAACTGGGGAAATGTGCCCGGCGATCTGTTCGTTGACGGCAATTCATTGCTTTTTCCCGGAACGGTAAACGGCAATGTTTTTATCACCATACAGCCTCCAAGGGGTAAGCTCGAGCGTCAGGATCAACTTGTTCATGATCCGGATATTCCACCGCCGCATCATTATCTGGCGTACTATCGCTGGTTGCGTGAAATCTTCAGGGCCGATGCGGTGATGCATGTCGGCAAGCACGGGTCTCTCGAATGGTTGCCGGGCAAGGCGCTCGGACTTTCAGGCGAGTGTTTTCCGGATCTGGCTATCATGGACCTTCCCAACATTTACCCCTATATCATTAACGATCCCAGCGAGGGGACGCAAGCCAAACGGCGGTCGTACTGCTGTATCGTCGATCACCTGACACCGGTTTTCACCAATGCGGATCTGTATGAGGAGATGGCGTCGCTTGACAATCTGCTCAAAGATTATGCTGCTGCGCGCAGCAGTGATCCGGGAAAGCTCGAAGTTCTGATGCCAATGATCTGGGATGCACTGGTCGAGGCTGACCTTGACAAGGACACAGGGTTCGGCAGGGAAGGGGCAATGGCTGACTTCGACGGGTTTCTCGAGCATCTGCACCGTTATCTTGACGATATCGCCGACACGATGATTTCGGATGGCCTGCATACTCTCGGGTTTTGTCCTGAAGGAGAAAGACTCGTGGAGCTGGTTGTACAAATGACCCGGCTCGAACAGGGTGAGGCTCCTTCGTTACGTGAATCGATTCTCCGGGCACGGGGGTATGATATCGATGAACTGATAGAGAACAAGGGGCGTCCGGTCTTCGGCGTGACCGCCAAGACTGGCGGCCAGGTGATTCGAGAGGCTCACGATACGGCTCTCGAACTGGTTCGGATGCTCTCTCGTCACGACTACGTGGATGATTGTCTCATATCCATCCGCAAGGTAATGCCGGAGGTGACGAGCGATGACGTGATGAAAAGCCTGCGCTATATCTGTTCGGACCTCGTACCACGGATCAGAAAAGTGAGTGACGAAATCGATTCGGCCTTCAAGGGATTTGACGGAAGATTTGTCGAACCGGGACCTTCCGGTGCTCCGACACGGGGACAGGCCGATATCCTGCCTACCGGTCGTAATTTTTATTCCATCGACCCCCAGAAAATTCCCACACCGGCAGCATGGAAGGTCGGTATGAGTCTCGGCGATGCGCTTGTCGAGCGTTACCTGGAGGAAAAGGGTGACTATCCGAGGAGCATAGGCGTCATTCTTTTCGGTGGAGCGACCATGCGTTCAGGGGGGGATGACCTTGCAGAGATATTTTACCTGATGGGCGTCAAGCCGGTCTGGAAAAAAGGGAGCGGTTATGTCGAGGGACTCGAAATCATCCCTTCCAGTGAGCTTAAATGGCCAAGGCTCGACATCGTTCCCAGGATTTCCGGGTTTTTCCGTGATGCTTTTCCACTGCTTGTCGACCGGATAGACGATGCAGTCAAGATGGTTGCCGCTCTCAACGAACCGCCTGAAATCAATATGTTGCGGCGAAACGTTCTTTCCGATGCCGAAAGTTACCGCAAAGACGGAATGAACGAAGACGAAGCCATGCGCGAGGCGACATTCAGGGTTTTCGGATGTCCTCCCGGAACCTACGGAGCGGGAGTCGAAGAGTTGATCGAATCGAAAAACTGGGAAACGCAGGCCGATCTTGCCGATAACTATGTCCGCTACTCATCCCATGCATATGGTCGGGGATCGTATGGAAAACAGAAGCCTGCGACTTTCAGGAAAGTGCTTTCCAGACTCGATGCGACCGTCAAAAACGAAGATTCCCGTGAGTATGACATGTTTTCCTGTACAGATTACTACAACTACTACGGTGGACTGATCACTGCGGCGAAGCAGGAGCGGGGCGCGCTGCCTTTCGCGCTTGTCGGCGACAGTTCCGACCCCGAACGAGTCAAGGTGCGTTCGACATTCGAAGAGGCCAAGCACATTTTCCGCTCCCGTCTGCTCAACCCGAAATGGCTTGATGGGTTGAAACGTCATGGCTACAAAGGTGCCGGGGACATTTCCAAGATGATGGATGTCATTCTTGGCTGGGATGCGACTGCGGAAGTGGTCGAGGACTGGATGTACGAACGTGTTGCCGGCAGGTACGTGCTCGATGAGGAGATGAAACGGTGGATGCAGGAAGTCAATCCCTATGCCCGACAAAATATTCTCGACAAGCTGCTCGAGGCGATCGGCCGCGGTATGTGGAACGCTTCCGAAGAGATGAAGCAGCGTCTGCAGGAAGAGTATCTTGAAACCGAAGGAGAGATAGAGGAGATCAACGAGTGAGGCAGTTGCAGCTACTGCTTGTCGCAGGGATTTTAGTTTGGTTGCAGGTTGTTCTTCCTCAGTTGCTGTTGGCGGATCAGAAGGATGAGAAGCTGGTGATCATCGCCGATGAAATACGTGCGATGCAAGTCCTGAAAATCAGCGAGGTCCTCAATCGTATTCCGGGAATCAAAGCAGGAGAGACATCGGTCTCCATCCGTGGTTCGGGCAATGTCAAAGTGTTTCTCGATGGCCGTAGCATCAATGATCCCACATCCTTTTCCGGTTCGGTGAAATGGTCCATGATTTCTCTCGATACCGTCAAAAAAATCGAAGTGATAAAGGGTGGTGGCGGTACGGCCTATGGGGACAATACCGGAGGTGGTGTTATCGTAATCACCACAAAGAGTGCTCAACGTCTTGGCGGTACGGTCGGAGGATATTGGGGTGACAATGGCCAGAAAAACGCGTCGCTCAACCTGTCGGGGCGGAAAAACAACGTTTCGGCAAGTCTTACGAGCGGCTTTGAGTCCTATGACGGTTTTACCGTCAATGGCGACAAGACCAGACGCCGTTTGGGAACAAGGATTGATTACCGCGCATCACACAATATTTCACTGTTCCTTTCTGGGGAGTACAATGATGAAAAAAAGGGCCTGAGAGGTTACCCGGAAAAACGGACTCCGAACTCGAGAAAGAATTACGATGACTGGTCATGGTTGTTCGGGCAACGATACGGAGATATGACAGGGAGGACTTACTATTCCACATCACGGACGGTGAGTGAAGACCCTGACAAGGATCTGTATGCTTCTCTTGAGGTCGTCAAGGCAGGCCAGTCATTACAAGCACCTTTTGCGCTTCCGTTTTTCGGCAGGGTCGAAAGTGGTGCAGGTTACGAGTGGCGTCGGGCGTCGGGGAACAGGTTCACGACCACCGATGAAGAACAGGCCTGGTTTTTCCTTTCAAAAACGTTATGCAAAGATGCAACTCCCTGGTCATTTTTCATGGGTATCCGCACCAATTACTATTCCAACTTCTCCAATACCTTGAATCCGGAGGTAATGGCCGGGTATTCCCGTGATAGCTTTTCTTTCGAACTCTCTGCAAGCCGTTCGAGTAACCTGCCGACTTTCAGGCAGCGTTTTTACGAATCTTCCGTCACCAGGCCAAATCCTGATCTCCAGATGGAAAGGGCGATGAATTATGCGCTGTCCTTTTCGGTGATGCCCGATTCTTCCCTGTCAATCGATGCATCGGTGTTTCATCGCGATATCACCGATAGAATAACCTATGTGCGCAAACCCGACAATACAGGACGTTACGAGAATTTCGGGCAGGTTACCTATCAAGGCGCCGAGGTTTCGGTCACATGGGCACTCTCGGACATTGTCGAGGTGAGCCCATCCTACAGTTACCTGCACGCGCTCAATGAAGAGACAGGTTACTGGTTGCCGGCAAAGCCTTTTCATACCGTTTTGATGGAAGTCGTTATACAACCGTTTACAGGTTTTTCATTCAGAACGACGGCCAAGTTTACCGGAAAGGTGTATACCAATGCCGGTAACACTTCGACGATTCCAGGGTATACGGTGGTCGATGCAAGAGCTGACTATTCCTTGGATAAACTGACATTTTATTGCGATATAGACAATCTTCTCGACGAGCGTTACCTCTATGTCGATGGCTACGATGCGCCACCCAGAGAGTTTGTTGTCGGCATGAACTATACTTTTTAAACGCTATGCATACTTTGCTTTACCCATTCGCTGCGGTCATAAGTCAGGAACATCTCAAGCATGCGCTGCTGCTCAACGCGGTCAATCCCCGTGTCGGTGGCGTTGTCGTGCGTGGTGAAAAGGGAACAGCCAAATCGACGACAGTACGTGCACTTGGTG
>OFHR01000143.1_pt1:0-7500 | contig 11103 bp, 6 predicted proteins | sample 1522041 | NCBI WGS metagenome assembly OFHR01 (sample SAMN04272335, study PRJEB24112) | coral metagenome | biome: Coral reef; feature: Shallow seawater; material: Coral tissue | host: Coral | place: China: South China Sea | collected 2014
GTTACTTCCAAATAAGGATTACCGGCCGCCATCTTGTGACGTCAAAGCGCTCATGCTTTCCTTGCGTGCACGCCTCGGTGCTTTGTTTTCGTGTTATCGCCCTTCATTAGTCGTGATTAGTTTCGGATTTTGGCAGCTATATTTTGTATAGTTTTGGACAACAGAACGCTTGGTAATACAGTTACAAATATGGCCGAGTTTGAACCCTATTCTTTCGAACCCATGCGGGATTTATCGGATTCCGATGGAGAGAATACAGCTGACGGTGAGAACGAGCTTGCAAGGAGGGGAAATACTTCTTGGTGTAATTGCCAGCATTGTGAAAACTGGGATAATCAGCAGGAGAGAGTGTGTGTTTGCTGCCAAGAGATTGACGAAGCCATGACAAAAATATCAGGTGAAATGTTTTTGATTAAAAGGATAATAAATTTCATGAAACGATTCAATCATTGTTTTGAATTAGTCCTTGTAATTTCGCAAATGAAAAACCAGCCATTTGTTTTCAATTTGGCATTGCTGCTTTTTTATTATATGGCTTAGATTTAGAGGACGATCTCCCTATTCGCTGTATAAGTCGTCACCCTGATTTCGAAACTGTGTGTTTGCGAAGAGAAGTGTTGGAGACGGCCATCGTTGGTTTGAGTCAGGCTCGTAACATACGAGCGCCACGGGAACTTGCTAATGTGTACGTATCACATATATGACATTGTAAATCGTTTTGCTCTTTTACTGGGATAATGTAGATTAGATCAATTAGCCACAGGTACCCTGTATTTCACAAATTCGGTAAAGGATGTTAAAACGTTTAATTCTCATCCTAATATAAAATTCCTTTTGAGATACGTGATTAGCCCTATCAAAGGAAATATATATAAAGAAGCAAACACTACAAGAATCCTTTTAGTAACTTTAGAGTTAGTGAAAGAATTGTTCGCTCATTGATTTCAGTCGACTACATTTTACACACACGGCAATTGCCTAAATGCATTGTAGGTTCAGCGAAATAAAATTAATAAACAGAAGCGACTGACATTTCTGTGTAACTACACCCCGATCAGCGGGTGATAGCAAATTGGTACGGCAATTGCACTGACCTTTCAGCCTCCCTTTCCATCATACTTTGAGCAAAGTTGAAAAGATTTAGCAATACACGTTTCATTCGTATGTTTTCTTTTTGCAGCAATTATCGTTACGCAGCCTACCGCCAGTTTACTTGGTGGGTACATAACAGACTTGGGAGATACGTGAGAAAAGTAATCCCGGCTTGTGTGGTGAAAGCAATACGAGCCGTGTATCCAAACGCAGATGGGAATTACACGGGCTTTCGCACCCCTGATGAAAGTTACTCAGAAGTGGAATTATCTTGGATACAGGAGATTGTTAGAAATTAATTATGAGTCATTCAGTTAGTTTCCTGTATTAAAGCGAGATCTGTGCGCTTCTAGCAAGTCGTTCTTGGGTGGCCTGGGGGTGGGAGCGATGTTCGCGGCTGCGGGTTTGGGAGGTAGCGGGGGAACTTCAATGTCACCTTTCTTGAATGCAAGGAGAGAAACCATTAAATCATTTAAAAATGCGTACGATTTTTCCTCGTATTGCGGCTTTGCAACCCACCCAACACTTCCCTTGGGGGAGACAAATTTGTGTTTCTTTGCACCCTCTTTGGTTTGACCTTGGCTCCTTCCCACGTTGTGGTTGTGGTCAAGAACAGCTAACTAGGTGCGAGCCCTCATGCCATCATATGAGTAGTGCTGCACTTTTTGGCAGTACTTCTTTGCCATGAGACCATGATACATTTCTAAAATGCCAGTGTGGATAAACTCGGCTAGCATGCCGATGTCCTTTAGAAGCGACTTGTTTAAGGCCACCTCCTTCAGGGCATCATGAGCGGGGCTTCCAACCTTCAACCAGTCTTTCCTTCTCTCTGTTTCTCTTGGGATGGGTGGGTGTGCGCACTGGTGAAAATGCTGACATTCGTCCCAGTGGTGGATATTAGCTGTGTGGTAAACGATGGATTTCCAGCATTCCACACAGTCAGTTGCATTGCCCTGCGAGGTTTTTGCACACCACCAGAGGTGAGTTATGATGGAGTGTATCCAGGGTTTCAATGCCGCACATGGCTTTGATTGAGCCTTTTTTGACAGCTTCTTCTGAACAGACTTTGCTAAATGCCAAACATCGAAGTTGTGTTTGATGTGCGGCCGCTCTTTTTTCATGTGCGCTCTGACTTGCACGTGCCTATCTGTCGCGAGCTTTGCGATAGCCACTTGTTCCTGTTGAAGGTGATCTAGGCAACGTTTTAGGCCCTCCAGCTCCATTGCATTTGAATTTTTGACCTCTGTTACCTGGACCAGAGAGAAGTCAAGAACTTTAGATGACGTTGTGTCCACAATGCTGTAAGTGCCGTATTTAGCCGAGTGGCCTGGGCTGTCACAGCGACCATCTCCTCCTGCTACCAACGCGGTGTTTCTCACTTCGTTAAAAATACCCACTTGATGCTCGGCAAAATTTTTGTTAACAATAGGGAAGAGGTACTTTTTCTGAGTAGAGCTGAAATTTCTCTGGCTAAAAAACTGGACGTTGGTTGCCTTTGTAAAATTAGCAATATTGCTGTAATCGTTGCCGGTAAACAGAATTCCAGCGCTGAACAGCAAATTTCCAGCGGCCATTGAAGTAACAAACGGTTGTGTTTGCCATCGTAATGGTTGATCACAGCAACCAAGGCATTCAATAGTCGCAAGAGATCCCTTGGTTTTCAATGATGCTTTTTCCAAGTTTCGTCCACAGTTTGGACAGTGCACGTAACGAGAAAAAAGCTCTTTTAGTTTGCTTTCAAATACCAAGAACTTACGCTCTTGATGAAGATCACCGCAATCTTCATCAAGCCAGCTCGTGGACTCCTTTTCGTCGTCATGGTCAAGAATGTCAGATTTTATGTCCAAATCCTCCTCTTCGGAATCGAAAGTTGTACTAAATTCGTCACCTTCATAATCACTCAGGTCCGACATGTCGGATTCTTCATGATCTGACACATCGGATAGAATCCACTCCTCATCTTCGATTTCCTCTTCTTGGTAGTCAATTTGAGGAAAACCCGATATATCAATTTCGGAGAAATCCAACTTCTTCTTGGATTTTGGAAAATCCTTGCCAGAAACCCTAGGGACTTGCTCAGCTGGCACAACAGGGGAATCAGTTAAGAGAGCAGCATAGCTGTGGTCATTCGTGACAGCGTGACGAACGTCTGCTAAGGGAATGGAATTAACTTTATGAGGGAAATGCTCAACGAAAGGTACATCTGTTTGACAAGCTTGGTCGACCATTGTTATTTCAGTGTCAGTAGAGGCATCCACCAAACGTATCTCTGAAATAGGTAGTTTTCTCCTCTTCCTTTGTGGTTTTTCTTTAGTCTGCCTGACATTGCAATCAGGAACCGCCGAAGAAGTCGTGACATTTGCATCTTGAAAATGCTGCGCGATTTTCGCTATGGATTGCCCCGTCTCTTGCGAATTACCATCACAAGCATCCAGTATTTCATTGAGGGCCTAAAATAGCAAATAGAAAATTTTTAACGAAAGATAATTTGTTTAAAACTTGCTTGCCAGAGAAGTAACACGGCGGCCAAAAGGTCATATCCATAGAGTCAGTTTTATACGGCGAATACATGACTTACCTCTTCGTGTAGAGCCCTATTTCTTCGGCGCTCGCTGGACGGCCTTTGGCTTAACTTTTTTGTGTGTTGAAACACAGTTGGAACGGCGTCCTCTTTTAAGCGACGTCTGCTTAAATTGTCTGGCAAAATATTTAATCTGTACTCATTTTCAAAGCACGTGGGCTCAAAGTGTTCGGAACAGACGTGGCAGTGCTTCATTTGGGGCAAATTTTCTCTCTTTATCTGAGCAAGCCATTTGCTTAAAAGGCCTTTATCTTTTAACGGAAGGCGATGAAAACTTATTCCTCTTTTAGAATCTCTAGGTGATCTATTGGAACAGTCTACGGCAATGCAGTGAACCATTTTCCATCCGAGCAAGAAAATTAAATTTGCCGCGAACGCAAGTGAGCGCAATGACGTCATGCCATGCAGCCCAGCCTTCAACATGACGGTCAAAATGGCCAGACCTGCAGCGCGTGAATGTCATGAGCTATTTTCCAACCAGAACGCGTTAAGAAAGGACAAATACGGACAAATACTTCAATTTTTACTGAACACAAATTATTTTCTTGGTTGCAAATATGCAAAAATAACTTCGTTTTTCAACTTCCGTTCTCCTTTAACCATTCTAGGGACTCGCGTCTCAAAATCACGTAAAATAGAGTTGTAAAATTACGAATATCGGGTAATTTTTCAAGTTCTTCACGGGTCACGCAAAACCTTTGGGTCACGAACCACGAAGAATAATTTCCTAAATTCACTTTTAACGGCAAATAAAATCAGCTAATCACGAATCACACGAATACACCTGTAGGACCCTCTCTGATGCGTTTTACCTACGAGCCTTGTGTAAGTTGTTTCTGAGTAAAAAGTGACACTTTTCGATTAATAATACATGTAAGTCTGTTAACTTATGCTAATAACAAAATGAAAGCTAGAAGAGCCATTTTTCAAAGAAAGACAAAAACCAGCGTGCTTACCTTTTCCAAAGATGATTGAGATGCATTTCTTTGGCATTCCGGATCATGTGCAGAAGCTTTTGCATTTGCGTAAGTCGAGTTGACCATTGCAACCAACGCTACACTCAAATTTACTCTCAACAGGTACACAACACAAAACCCCGCACAAGACAAGATCGCAAGCGCATATCGACACGGAAAATAACATCCTGATTCCTGACGAGACTTAGATGTGCGTTTATCCAGTAAAGGTGCGTCTTCCTCCATTAGTAAACTGAATTTAATACAAAATTCGAGGAATCTTTATAATTACGTAATTTCGTATGTGATATCTCGAAAGTCATGAGACTTTTTTAAAATCCGCGGCATAACCTGGAAACTAACTAGCTGCTCTGTTAGCATTAGGATTTACAGATATGAGTTTAAAGTAGCTGTATGTTTTGAGTTCTTTTAGGGTTTTTTTCAATATAAATCATAAAGCACTATCAAGATGTTTTGGATGTTATATGAAATTTATTCACGGTTATGTTAGCGTATCGCTTTTTCATCGTTATTGGAATAGTTTAAAGAACAATTAAGGGGTTAAAACGATACCGTTGTTACTGTGTAATGAGTTTGAGAACAGCAAGGGAAACATTTTTAAAAAGGAAGACCATGTTAAATGATATGATTTCGTGAGCCACGACAATCGTGTGATATTTCCCTGTCCAATTTTTCCTCAGACACAAATCCAAGATGCATTACCGGTAATTTGTTGCTTTTTCAAATTTTTCCGGCGTAGTGTGGACTCCGCATGTCGCGCACTCTCGGGAGTGTGTCACACACACTCTCGGAAGTGTGTCACACACTTTCGGGAGTGTGTCACATACACTCTCGGGAGTGTGTCACACACACTCTCGGGAGTGTGTCACACACACTGTCGGAAGTGTGTCACACACACTCTCGGGAGTGTGTCAAACGAAGATAGAGCAATTTTGATTTAGAATGATAAAGTAAAACGGCCTTCATGTGGCAAACTAAAGTTGACAAACTCGTTTTGGCAAATTTAAGTTACTGTGTGTGAACGGCACAAAAACAGTGAGCAAACACGTCGGCAAAATGTTGGTGACAATTACAACTTCTATTCTCGCCAACGATTTTCACCAATTTTTTCGTGATGGTAAACTCGTATTTCAGCCAACCAACAAAATGGAGGACGAACGTCAAGAGGAACATGAGGCCACTTTTAAACTTCTCCTGCTGTATTGGATGACGGTTTCATCTCAGAGCAGCCTGCACTGAACGACACTAAAGAAAGAAAAACAACACACAACAGTTATATAACTTGCTCCCACTTTTCGTAGGCTTCATAGGAACTGGGAAAAAATTAAAAAATTCCCAATATCCGACATGAACTCTATCGGAATCTGAATTTTTGTCATTCCCCTTTTATTTTACTGATCGATTGGGACTGGAGATAAATCACATGGAAAACTGCCGTGGTCACATTTGACTCGTAAACAAAATTTATAATATACAGTTGAGGCGCGCTAATTCGAACTCTTAGGGGAAAGCGGAAAAATATTGTAATTTGAAACAGCGAGATCTCAAAATAGTCGATAGTAAATGACTGAAGAACAAATCCAAGGGAATAAATAAACAACAAAAGACAAAAACTATATTTTTTTTCAAAACGGAAAGGTTTTGAATTCGAAATTCTAAATAATCGAGTTTGAATTAACGGGCTCCAACCGCATTTAGATAAGAAAATAATTTCAATAAAGATCAATATGTGTTTTCTCGGTTGTGAAACGCCAGATGCTTTGCAACTTAATTCAGTTTCAAATTACCAGCTAGGCGGAAGACAACTCAATTATTCGCTAAAATTAATTACAGTCCATTTTTCTGAATCGGGCCAATTATAAGAAAGTTGATCAATTAAAACACTAACCGAGAACAATGGATCGCGATCGTTTTCTTCAACAGACCAATGACGTTGAAACATATTCAGACGATACCTCTAGAAATTTGTCTTTGCGAAAAATTAAAACTGACAAGCTTTCTGCGTGTTTATTCACTTTAAAAGAGAACATTCCTGTCTGTAAGATTACCTAGAAAGCTAGCTTTCAACACTACATCTTAAACGATATTGTTTTGGCTTTTAGCGTGTCGTTGACTAACTTAACATGACCGTCTAACATGAACGTTAGTTGCTTGAACGAAAGGCTAAGCAATGAAGCATCCATCGTTCTCTCACTGTGGTTCGCTTCCTCTGGTTTAGCAGCTGTCATTGGAAATGCAGCAGTGCTGTGGTTGTTTTATAAAAACGAGTCCTTACGAACAATTTCAAACCGGTTTTTATCCTCGTTATGCGTGGCAGACTTAACCGTTGGGCTTGTTATAGACCCTACATGGATAGCCATCAGATGTTTGATTCAGCCCCCAAGGAACCATACTTTGAGACAAGTTATAAACTTGTTCTGGGTTCACTCAACTGCCGCCACAGTCTTCAATCTATGCTGTGTTTCTGTTGACCGTTTTATTGCCATTCGCTTTCCTTTTCGTTATCAGGACATCATAACCAAGAAGAGGTGTTACGCAGTGATTGTAATGGTGTGGTTAATCTCACTGTTTCTTCCTTTCTCCAGGATTTTGGTAGATAATCGGACCAACATTGAAAAACTTTGGTTTTCCTTAACATTCATAACATTTGTGCTTCCATTAAGTGTTGTCAGTTTATGCTATTTTTGGATTTTCAAAATCGCCAGAAAGCAATCTAGAAGAATTAAAAGGGGAAATCTACAAAATCCCCAGGAAAACCGTTCTACAGTTGAGGCTATACAAAATCATAAAGCCATTAAAACAATTGGTTTTGTGTTGGGTGTTTTCATTGTTTCATGGATGCCTTCTTTA
>OFHR01000144.1_pt1 | contig 11093 bp, 6 predicted proteins | sample 1522041 | NCBI WGS metagenome assembly OFHR01 (sample SAMN04272335, study PRJEB24112) | coral metagenome | biome: Coral reef; feature: Shallow seawater; material: Coral tissue | host: Coral | place: China: South China Sea | collected 2014
TACACATCCGCTCTTCAACCCGAACGTCGAGCTTTCATTTGTTTGTTTTCCGACTCGGACCCAGTCCACAACACACCAAATTTCAGTTCGGAACATCCTCCCGCCCGATGCAGGGAGTGCATCACTACATATAACTTGTCAACAAAGTTCAATAAAGTTTAACTAAAATGTTCAACAAAGTCTCATAAAGTTCAAGTAAGTTCAGCAGCTAAGTCCGCATCACAGGCTTCAAACAGGTGTAGCCGCTGCACTGGCCGACGAGTAAGACTTCCAGATGAGGTACGCAGAGTAACGGACCGGACAAGACCGTCGCGGCCTGTGTGGGTGTCTTCCACTCGTGCACGTGACCACTGACCCCGAGCTACGCGATCCTCACTCACAAGGACCAAGTCGCCTTTGCGGATTTCACGACCAATCTTATACCATCTCTTTAGGGGTGTCAGGGATTTCAGATACTCTGCATGCCAACGCTTCCAAAATCCATTCACAAGCTTGCGATGATACTGAAAACGTTTGGTGAGGGCTCTTGACGTCTGTTCTGAAACACGAGTGTCTTTAGTCGGACACGCTTGAAGATTTCTGCCAATCAGAATCTGTGCAGGGGTGATCACACTGTAGTCATCAGGGTCTGCACCAAGGTAAGTAAGAGGACGACTGTTCAACTGTGCTTCAATTTCAGCCAAAATAGTAGTTAACTGCTCGGCATCTAACATTGCTTTGGCAAATAGTTTCTTCAGTGGCGTCTTGACACTCTTTACAAGCCGTTCATAAAAACCACCCCACCATGGAGCTCTCTCCACAATGAACTTCCACTGAATCTTCTTTTCAGACAAAGCACTTTGGGTCTGGTCTGATTCCAATACTCTCCAACATCGCTGTAGCTCCTTGTTAGCTGCCTTGAAAGTTTTTGCATTATCTGACCAAATAATGCTGCACATTCCTCTTCTTGCAATCATGCGTCTCAAAGCAAGGAGAAATCGCTCAGTCGTCATATCACATACCAACTCCAAGTGTACTGCACGGGTAACTGCACATGTAAATAAACAGATATAGACTTTTTCATCACTGTCTTTCAAATACAGAGGCCCAGCAAAGTCTAAACCCACGTTAGTGAACGGTGGTGCAGGCTTAATTCTGTCTTCAGGAAGTGGTGCCATCTGCTGACCAAAGGGCTTTGTTTGGTAGTGGCGACAAATTAGGCAGTTCCTTAGTGTCTGACGGACGGTCGATCGTCCTTTGATCAACCAGAATCTCTGTCGCAAAACTGACAAAGTATGTTCAACTCCAGCATGGAGTTCACGGCGGTGAACATCCTCAATCAACAACTTGACAACAGGATGGTTAGAAGGCAAGATAATAGGATGCTTCTCCTCTTCTGGTAACAGTGACTTGTGAATTCTTCCTCCAACACGAAGAAAGTGACTAGTTGGACACATAAACGGGTTTAAATTGGCCAGGTTGCTGTCCTTCACTAGACCATGCTGTTTACTTGACGCAATTTCTTCAGGAAAACTTGCTGCTTGTACCTGAGATATCAACCATTCTTCTCCATTTCGTATCTCCAGACCAGTTAAAGAGCTGTCAATTCTTCCCTCTTCTTTCACTCTTGAGTTGCTAACGAATCTTCTGATCCAAGCAACAGTTCTTATCAAGCGACTATACTTGCTGAACCTTATGAAGTCAATAAATGGCTCTTTCGGTTGCACAACACAACTGACACAAACTTTACTCTTCCTCTCTGGGTCAACAATTTCACTGGAAGGTTTTGACCTTAAATCCTTGGGCCAATCTTTTTCGGACTCTTGCAACCAAGAGGGTCCTTTCCACCACAAATGACTCTCTCTTAACTGACTTGCAGATACACCTCGGGTGGGTAGATCAGCCGGATTCTGTGGTCCTGGACAATACCTCCAAACACTGGGATCCAACAGTGACTGAATTTCAATAACACGATTAGCAACAAATGGTTTCCATTGTGAGGCTGCTCCTCTGATCCAGTGTAAAGTTGAAGAATTGTCTGTCCAACAAACAATGCGGCTAATGGCACAATCGATTGCACCTTTGACATAGGTACAAAGTCTAGCCGTAATTACAGCAGCCATCAACTCTAAGCGTGGAAGGGTAATCTTTCTTACAGGCGCCACTCGGGTCTTGGACATTACAAGACTGGTAGATGCCCTTCCATCTTCACGAACAACTCTCAGATAAATTGCAGAGGCATAAGCAACTTCTGACGCATCACCAAATGCGTGTAGCTCCACTTTAGGATTCTGACCTAATGGCAAATCAGTATAACATCTTGGAATGTGAAGGTGTTCAAGTTCTGAAAGCTCTTGAATCCACTGATTCCATTTCAATGAGACTTCCATGGGAATTTCCTCATCCCATCCAACACCCTTGGTCCACAAACTTTGAAGAATTAATTTTGACCTCACTAAAAAGGGTGCTATTAGACCAATCGGATCAAATAGCTTTGCTGCTAAAGACGCCACCTCTCTTTTAGTGTACACTGTCTTTGATTTCGATTTAACAACGTCCACATCAATTCCAAAGACAAGGTTGTCAGTTATTGTATTCCACTTCAAGCCTAATGCCTTTGTGATTGGATGAGCTTCTGCTAGACCACTTTCCAGGTTGACAAGACTAACTGCTGCTCTGTCCCTCTCGGGTATGGCATCCATAAGCTCAGACGAATTGCTTGACCATTTTGTCAAATTAAAGGCAGCTTTTTGCATAAGCTCAGCAGCACTTTGCTGCAATTTCAATGTTTCCTGCACATTGTCTCTCCCTGAAGCAAAGTCATCAACGTAAGTGTTCCTCAAAATTTCACTCGATGCAACAGGGAATGTTTCTTTACACCTCCTCACATGCTCTTGAATAGTACCAATGGCAAGAAACGGACTAGAAACAACTCCAAATGTGACCCTTGTCATTCTGTAAATCTTAGGCGTGGCCTTGGGGTCCAAATCTCTCCACAAATACCGGTGTGAATCTCTGTCTTCCTCTTTTAACCGAATCTGCAGAAACATCTTCTCTATGTCACCCATAATACCAACATAATTCTTTCGAAAACGCAGAAGAATTCCCACCAAATCTGGCTGTAATGCTGGGCCTGGCTCTAAGCAGCTGTTCAGAGAGACACCATTGCTATCTCTTGCTGACGCATCAAACACAACTCTTGTCTTGGTTGTCTGCTTGTCTTCCCTAATGATCGCATGATGAGGGAGATAGAACACAGGACGCCCATCTGTTGGTATAATTTCATCACAAGGCACCTCCTCAGCAACACCATTCTCAGCATACTTGTTAATTGCTTCTCCATAGGATGCAGCTTTCATTGGCTCGTGGAGTAGCTTCTTTTCTAGATTGTACAACCTTCTTTCCGCTTGTCGGTAATTATCTTTCAAAGCAACGCGGTCTTCCTTCCATGGTAAGCATACTTCATAGCGACCATCATTGTATGTTAGCGTCTCTTTGAACTTCTTCAAGGTCACATCTTCAGCATGAGTAGTAGAAATTGAACTTTCAGCAGGTCTAATACCAATGGACTCCAAATCCCAGAACTTTTGAAGAGTTTCATTCAATTGTTCCTCAGCACCAATTTGAACATTCATAGACACAGAGCATTCTTGGTCATGACCACCTGTTGGACCACAGAAGACCCAACCCAAAGTTGTGCGAACTGCAACTGGCTCACTGGAACCCCCTTTTACGATGTCTCTTGTCACAAAGGAATAATAGAAGTCCAAGCCAATAAGCACATCAATCTCCTGTTCCTCTCTAGGAAATTCTTCAGGAAATACTATGTTTTGAAGATGAGACCATCTTCTTGGATGAATTTCTACAGCTTCAGCTGGCCGGCATATTACTGGTGTAGTAAGAGCTTCAATACATTGAGGCTGTCCAGATTTATCAACAGGTGCTACAGTAAACACAATTCTCTTCCGCAAACTGCTCTTAGAGGCCCCTCCACCAAATCCAGAAACTGCAATTTTGACATTTTTCCCATCAAGTCCAAGCTCATCAATTACACTCTGCCGAACAAACGATGTTTGAGAACCAGGATCAAAGAAACATCTCACGACCTTTGAACACCCATTTGATCCACTCAAAATGGCTGGTACGGTCTGTAGAATCACCTTTCCACCTGAGCTCACAGCAACAGAATTTGCCACAACTGAAGACGACACAGGAGGACTTGACGACGAGGATGGCAATTCCGGAGCCGATTCCACCTTGACGTCTTCCAAGTGGGGACGAGCTGAGTCATGATGCAGGAGACTGTGATGTCTACCTTGGCAATGCTTACATGGAGGTTTCTGGCACATTTCCGCTCTATGACCAGGTTCAAGGCATCGGAAACACAGGCCTTTAGACGCTGCTTTTCTGAATCTTTCATTCACAGGCAACGACAGAAAACTGACACATGACTTCAAACCATGGTTTTTGTAGCAAATGACACACTTGCCCTCATGGGTTGTCGCACATAATGCAGAGGTGGATGATTTTTGTGACCGGTTAAACTTGAAACGGTTTTCACGATTTCCAAAATTTTCTTTTGCTGGAACTTTCGAATTAAGAGAAGGAGGCTGTGAAGACTCTTTGGCTCTTATCAATTGTTCCAAGAAAGTGAACAGGATTTTCACTTCCACACAGTCCTGTTTAGCCTTCTCCTCATTAAGCTCTAGCTCCCATTTTTCCACAACTTCTTTTGGCAACTTGTCAACTATTAGAGGCACAAGAACGGGAGCCAAAGTTTCAGAATTAAACTTTTCACCCATGGACTCAACAGAACGAACGTGACCTATCACTTCATCGTAAAATTTACGCATGGAGGTTGCATCATCAGAGCTCAAACGTGGCAAATGGATCAAGGATCTTACATGAGCGTCAAGTATTAACCTTGTATGCCCGAATCTTTCCTTCAGGGTTTCCAAAACTGGCTTATAATTCCCTTGTACTACTGCAAAACCTTTCACTGCTTCAGCTGCTGAACCCTTTAGCGATCTCATCAAATACTCTAATTTTTGGACATCTGCCAATGATGGATTGTCAACTACCGAAACTTTTATCGACTGATAATAGGGTTGCCAACTCAATACATTTCCGTCAAAGGTTGGTAGATTGATCTTGGGTAGCTTAACTTGCACTTGAGAAGGCGATTGGGATACGGGTGGATTGCTTCCCGCCAATTTCGCTTCGGGAACATGTTTACTTGCCAAATAATTTGTCATTTTGGCCATGCTTTCAATTACGCGCATTTCATAGTCATTATGACTCTCACATTCTGCCTCGATTTCTGCATCTTCTAACATTGTGCACATGGTGGCTTGCACTTCTTGTAAATCACTCCACTTACTTGCGACGTTATCTTTCAACACTTGAACTCGTGCATTATTATCTTGTTGTGACAGGGCTTCGTCGATTAACTTCAACGTGTCTGTGACAGATTTTCTCAGGAATTTTCTCTTTTTCTTGATGGCTTCTAAATCTTTCGACATTTCGAAACACCATAAAATTCACTGACCTCAAATAATCGCAACAACACAGTTTCTGCTCATTCACAGAAGTTCCTCTCGATCAAGATGCTGATGCAATACACATGTGGTTTGGCGCCAAATCGCCGATATGCGAAAACCAACTTTTTCGCAGCAGTAAACCGAGATCCAACTCTCCTTTCGACCACTCGTCGATACTGTTTCTCCAAATGTATTTTATCCAGCTCGAAGGACCATGTAATTGAACGATTTATTCCATAAACACAACATAAATTAACAGATTACACATCCGCTCTTCAACCCGAACGTCGAGCTTTCATTTGTTTGTTTTCCGACTCGAACCCAGTCGACAACACACCAAATTTCAGTTCGGAACATGCATCATGATGATGCATAAGAGCCTAATCCTCTAGACGTTATAAAATAAATGCACTTCACATCGGCTTTAAGGAAAGCGTTACTCGTTATGAATGTCTCACTGAAAACTTTTTTTCTGTTTTGATTGGTGTATCCCGCGTGATTTCATTTTTCGTTACTGTCTTTTGTTCTTTCTTAGGACCTTCTTTATCGACAATGATGGTCAACGCTGGATTGATAACCTTTAAAAAAATCGAAGAGACAAATCCTCGAGAAATCGAAATGGTACTGAGATTGTGATAACTGAAATGTTTTTCTTCATTTCGATCTTTCATTTGCAATGATATTGTGACCAAGTGCCTCATTCCATTTCGGTTACCTTTCAGATCGTGAACCGTCATCCACCTTTCGGAAGCCAGGTATGCCTGTTTCCTTCTCCAACTTAAGTTATTTCGATTCGTGAGTTCCTATGAGCTTCGGTAAGCAGGTTTACCCATAACTATACAGGTTTACTATCTAGTGAGTCTAACTATTTTAAAATAACAACATATGGGTCTCCATAGCTCAGTTGGTAGAGCACTGCAGCGCTGGCGCAGAGGCCATCGGTTCGAATCCCGTTGAAGACCTAAGATTTTTTGCGGCTAAAATTTGCAATTGCTTAAATTGCGAGTCACAACTGCGAAGATCACATCTCAATTTCATCTGAAAGTAATCCGCTGATATAAAGTATAACATGTAATCTTAAGAACATGTTAAGAACGTCTTCAGCCTCAGGTCGCAAAAATTCAGTGTAACAACGTTCAGCCTCAGCTCCAAAATTAAACGTTCTTACGAAAAAACAGAGTGTACTTAGCTAACCAGTGAAGCTATATCGCTCGGGCGTGAAGGTAGAGTGAATGTTTCAATATTTGAAAGCTAAACCTGTCCGAAAACTGATCCAAGGTAAAAGTAAGTGAAAGGATTAGTCAATATAACTATACAAAGTCCGAGATAAAAATTAACATCAGTCAGTAGATAAACATACACAAGTGATTCTTTTGGCAGGTGAGGGAAGGCAGCTACAATTACCTAAAGAGCGAAATACAGATAAAGAAATACCTATTCTATTAAAGCTGTGAATTTTCAGAGTGTATGAGAAACTGCACCATTTTCTACGGAGCTCTAGCTTGATGTTTTTGTAGCGGAGGGGATCTAAATTGAATGTTTATGAGAAAAGAAACCAAACTACGCTATGGTGTTTCGAAACTTTTAGCTTTTCTGAACGATCGATGGTTAGCGGCACTTATTTCTCAGTTCCTGTGCCCATCTCAACATAAACTCTATCGGAAGATTACTGCCAGGTTTGCATTTGGGGATTTGTCCGAGAAGAAAACACGAAGAAGATCCAGGCCAGTTTTTTCATAATTGTGATAATACATACGTTAGCATAGCCATTGCAAAGTAGTTAATGACGTCACATGCGTCAATATGCATAATTTTAAAATGATATACCAATTAGCTAAAGAAAACCCCCTCATGACCAAAATTCTCAGTGCTTTGTAATACGGGATTTCACGTTGTAAACAGTGATTTATTTGCAATGTTTTCCAGTGACTTTCAGTAATTGCAAGCTTATTATGTATTTTTTTTTACCACAGATCACGTGATCATTCTTACGCTTAAATAGCACACCAGGCATGATACCGTATTCGGCATTCATCTTACTCTACATCATCCTCTTTTCTAAGGATACCGCTGACTCTAGTCACTGCCTCACAAGTTTTTCAGATACAGATCACGTTCTTGCTGGTCACGTGATGCGTACTCTCAATCACAAGTCTTTTGAGAGCTGTACATTTTCCTGTGAACTGGAGCCGCAATGCTTCAGTGTCAATTACATTTCATTGCGCAAAACGTGTCAACTGAACGACGCAACCAAGGAATACTTTCCTGGTGACTTGGTGAAACAGAAGGGAGCATTTTACATGGGTATGGTGACTCGCAGTTATGAACCTTGTATGAGCATGCGCTGTGAGAACGGAGGAACTTGTGTCAGCAGTCCATCTCTAAAGTGCAAGTGTCTGAAAGGTTTTAGTGGGCCTCACTGCGAAAGTTATGATCCTTGTGTGAGCATGCGCTGTGAAAACGGAGGAACGTGTATTAGCAAGCCTACTTTAAAGTGCAAATGTATTAATGGCTTCACTGGTCTTCACTGTGAGGGTAAGAAAACAAACATCATTTTTGTCTAGCTCTCTGCTTTTATTTAGATGAAGCGCCTCTTTAATTATGTTATAGAGTTAGGCAGCGTTATTTGTTAGAGCACAGATGACACTGATTCCATGCGATGAGTGTGGGAAAAAAAAACAAAAAACTGGTGGATGCTTTTCCATCGTCTCACTATTCTGGAGGGTAGTGGAGTCAAGAACCATTCAATCCAATATTATTTTTAAGATGTATCAAAGCATGAACAGAGAAAATAACCTTGATACTTTTTTGAAGTCGTACGTCAACAGCATCAATCAAAGTTTAAACTTATCCATTTTTAAATGAAATAATCAGTAAAGTGAGGCCAGCCTTTCGATCATCGGCGAGTGAACTTTAGGTTTACAAGTGTATATTTCTTTTGTTTAAATAACTTGAATATAGCGTTAGGTAACCCATATGTTATAAGGCTATCCAACTAGAGCACTCCGAATTATACAATGTTATTTTCTTCTTCATATAAATTCTTGTTTTTCGGCCATTTCAATTTCAGGAAAAAGAGAAAACAAGCAGCGGTAACCATCATATCAAATAGATTATTGACGTTTCGTGTGTTACAACACACATCTTCAGAAGTGACCGTTACAAAATATGACCAAAATAGACTAAAAAACTAAAACGAAAGTGAAGTTGAACATACCATGCGTAATCTATTTGGTATGTTTGTTATCACTGTTTGTCTTTTCTCTTTCTTAAATTATTTTGTTCTTTAAATCAGCTCTTCAAGCTCTTGGTATGGAGAGTGGTGCAATTCTTAATGGAAGTATAAAAGCTTCCTCTAAAAAAACCGGTTTCGATCCTTGGGAAGGACGCCTGAATGGAAACTTATGTTGGATGCCAGCACAAAATAGCAATTCTGAGTACATCACGGTGAGGTTTGTAGCCAAGGTAACCGTTATTGCCATAGCAACGCAAGGTTCCCCTATTGAGAGCTGTTGGGTGGAAAGTTATTTTATACGATATGGTGTTCAACTTGCTATATCACAAGACCCCAAGGTAATCTACTTAAAATCTTTGTAATCCTTTCTTTAATTGCAGTTAATTGCAACAACAGCAACTATTGTAGGATGTTCTGAAGATTCTAAACAAAGCAACTTTTCGTAGTGTGGGAAACTAGCATTACATCCACCTGAGGAACTAGCAGTAGTGCTAAACGCCATCCTGGAAAGCTACCCACTGGGATGGGATTTAACGTTAAATTTACGATGGGGTTCATTATGTTGCTCTGTTTCATCTGAAGCTTGCAACGAATCACTTTCCCTTTCGATGCATTTTTCCTTCTTTTTCATCGGCTGGGAGTCCAGCTTGTGATCTGCAAATTAATCACTGCCTTCAGGTATTACCCTGTAACAGGCAGTGATTTGGATAAATACTCTGTTCCTGTGTACGTAGAAGGGTCCTCTAGTCTTCTGTCAAAAATTACAGTTCGTTAACGAGAGCCTCAAGGCTGTCATCGAGTACTTGGGTGAGTCTAATTAATAGGTCTGAAAAAAAAAAAGAGAGAGTACAAAGAAGGCAATGAAAGCTCTGGAATGAATTTTGACACTGTCTGAAAGGAAAGGAAATGGATAAAGACCAGCTCAATTTATGGAAGGACAAGTTACTAAATTACTTCAGCAACTGAAGGCGGCAGTAGAAAACCATGAATGTCGACCTTAGCCATTGATCAACTAACTCACGAAACAGTAAAATGAAACAGGTTATTGTAAAATAGCGCTGATTGTTAATGTCTTGCAAAGCAATTATTTGCCTCATCCTTAATTCGGCTTTGGCGAATTATTGATCAACCCGCTACTGACAGTTCGCGATATTTTTCTCAACTCCCTTTTCCAATAATTGTTCTGTTTTGTGTGCACAGGAACAGAATCAGACTATGTTTATTTCTGATGCAGGTGTACCAAGCGAATTCAGACAAGACTAGCATAGTCACAAACAAGTTCTCAAGTCCTCGTTCTGCCGAATGGATCAGCATCGCTCCAACGAGTTGGTTTTCATGTATTGCGCTGAGACTAGAACTGTACGGATACTAAGAGATGCAAAATCGCATTTGTTGATATATGCGAGCATGCGCGTGTCAACTATGTTATCTCTCATGTAAGTTTACTCCAACACCTTTGGTGGAACTACAAACGGAATGGTCAGAAAGGAATCTTTGCGGTCCCTGAAATGTTAGTCCTATCATTCTGAGTAACGGAAAAGCTGGCAATAATTGCCTAAGACGAAGTTTACTTTGTTACGTTATAGAAAGACTAAACACCAGCTAGCTACCGTTAAATGCTGGCTGTATGACCTGGGGCCCGTTTCTCGAAAGACCCAGTAACTTAATTAACCTCTAATTAAGTCCATTTTGTTTCTTTAGCTGATAACTTTATTACACAATTTTCAAAACTTTTGAATCTCCTCTCTGGAATAGGAAACAAAACAGCGAAACGGGCCGGTAATTACCGGGAGCTTCGAGAAACGGACCCTGGGGTTTATTCAACTTCGTGGACGCTAAGATAAAAATTGACTTTGATTGATCGTTTTGATCTACATTCTAGTTTTAAAGTTATAGGCGCCTAGCCGCCTAAATTGAAGTGGTTTCCTTTCTAAATATCGTAAATTAGTTATATTTCATGGTCAGGAAAAGTTTATATGTGTAAATGGCACATGTTATTCCATTCCTAACAGGTGATTCAATTACCAATGATCAAAGTATAAGCGGCATTTTGTGGAATGATCCGGCTTAGCTAGTCTGTCAAACACTTCAGAAAACACTGATATATGTAACTGTAAACTAAAACCTCAATAAAAGCCTCGAAAATTAACGTTAACCATGTCAAATGAAGTAAATGATTAGTAATAGTAATTGGACAAGGTGGCAAAATCGGACGAACGAGTTGCCCAAGGATACGAGCACGATTTCTCCCTGAATTATACGCCACGAGGTCCAAATAATACTAATTAATCGTATCTATAACAAATTTTGGCTCCAGTCTCCTTCTGTAAAAAACCAAA
>OFHR01000152.1_pt1 | contig 10743 bp, 5 predicted proteins | sample 1522041 | NCBI WGS metagenome assembly OFHR01 (sample SAMN04272335, study PRJEB24112) | coral metagenome | biome: Coral reef; feature: Shallow seawater; material: Coral tissue | host: Coral | place: China: South China Sea | collected 2014
TTCAACCTAACTGATGTGGAACTTACCAATGATCAATATTCCGCTCTCCAGTTTGGACTGAAACACGGCATCGCGATCGCCCCTCGCGAGTCAGATTTGTTCGCCTCTGCGGAATCCGTCTGGGAACAATTAACCCGTAACAACTTACTAAAGAATAATTTCCATTCAATCGAACGCGCTAAAAACGCCATCCGTGCCTTGACCTTCAACATCTTAGATTTTGATCACAAGCGTATATCCCAAGATAACAAGCACATAAAAATCATCAAGAAGCTACAAACCACCATCGCTATTTTGAAACCAGATAAAGGAGAAGGTGTAGTCCTGATTCCCAAAGAGGACTATATGAAATCAATGAACAGTTTGTTCTCCGATCGTAGAAAGTTCAAAACCATCAACAATGATCCAACCCATCGCCGCCTTACTGCCATCCAACGATATCTCCGCTCCCTCGTTAAACGTGGCGAGCTGGACAAAGACACGTACAAGAAAATTCGCCCACGGAATGCTAGACCCGCCCGTGCTCATGGTCTTCCCAAGATCCACAAACCGTTCGACCGCTTACCCAAGTTCCGCCCTATAATTGACACCACGGGCACTACACACTACTCTGTTGGTAAATACATTAGTGAACTCTTGCAGCCACTCACCCAGAACGAATTCACTTTAAAGGATACTTTTGACGCAGCCAATCGGATCAAATCAATACCTCCAGATCTGTTTACTCAAGGCTACAAGTTTGTCTCCCTCGATGTGGAATCACTTTTCACAAATGTTCCTCTCCAACGGACTCTTAATATTATTTTGGACAGAATCTTTAACAACAAACTGATCGACACAAACCTCAAGAAGTCTACTCTTCGTAAGCTAATTCTTGATACTTGTACCAAAACTGTTTTCTCATGTAACAACAAATTATTCGAACAAACTGATGGAGTCAGCATGGGTGGCTCTCTAGGTCCAGTATTGGCTAACATTATTATGACAGAGTTTGAACAAACAGTCGTCAAACCTCTCATCGACCGTAAATTGATAACTTTCTACTGTAGATATGTTGACGACACGCTACTCCTAATTAAACCTGACACGATCAATCTTATCTTAGACTACTTTCATAAGTTTGACAAGAACATACGCTTCACTTATGACTTGTTTGAAAACACCACCCCGCATTTCCTGGATATTAACATTTCACCCAATGGCATTGGAATCTACCGTAAAGACACCTTCTCTGGTCAATACACCAACTTTGACAGCTTCGTTCCTTGGCGTCACAAAATTTCTTGGATCAGAGCACTAGTCGACCGCATTCATAGAATCTGCTCACCCAATATGGTTAAGTTTGAACTAAAAACTCTAAAAAAGATCACCTCCTGGAATGGCTTTCCGTCACGTATTTCTCATGCGCTCATTCGCCGCTTCTCATCCAACGCCCTTAACAAGAATCAGACAACAGCCAACAACTCCAAAGATAAAGATGAGCCCGTCACTATCTGGCTTTCTATTCCCTACATTGGCGAGAAAACGTCACAACTTCTTCGTTCCTTTAAACGAAAGCTGCGGAGACATTTAAAAAACCCTAACACCCAGATCAGAATTTGTGAGAAAACCACAAAATTGTGCTTCTACACCAACAACAAAGATAAAGTGCCACTTTTAAACAAATCACACGTCGTCTACAAATTCAGTTGTCCTGGCTGCCAGTCATCATACATTGGCAAAACTGACAGAACCCTTCTCACCCGAACACGTGAACACGCTGTAACTGATAAAGAGAGTGCGATTTACAAACATCTACGCACGTGCGAACATTTAGCCTTTATCCATAATTTATTAAATCTACCCGACACTCTAAATAACATCACCGCACCAACTATTTCTAGCAACAAGGATTACGTAATCAATGTAGTTCAGAATAACACAAGGGTGTTAGATTTTGACGATAATTGGAACCTGCTATTATACAAAGAGGCCTTCCACATCAAACGACAATCGCCATCTCTTAACAATGGATTAAAATCCAGCAGGGAACTTTGCTTATTCTCTTGAGTATACTGGTACCTTCTATTTAAGCTGCTAATTTTGTATACATTTTTAGTCTGATGATGGTATAGTTTATACCGAAATATAACTGCCATTTAAAATCTTGTTTTCGTTCATTTGTTGTCAAAATTTAAAGACACGATGAATCTACTCGGTCTATCGTTTATCTTATATTACCATGATTTTCTGGGTCAAGGTATTTTTTTGACCCAGGTAGATTTGAGTGCTTTGTTTAAGTGATACTATGATCAAATTTTCACCCAGGGCTCGAAATTAAAAAAACTTCCAAGTCGCCTTTTGGCGACTATTAAAGAAAAGAAGGTCGCCAAATGCAAAAATTTAGTCATCAGATACATGTAGTACAAGAAGGGAAACTCACATTAGAGCCTCATTTAATTAGCATTGTTGTTCAGCTTCCGGTAGATTGTGGCTGCCGTTGTTGGACAGACCGAAATAATCGATCCAGAATGACTTAAAACATGAAAACACATTTACTAATAACGTTTAAGGGCTACTTCAGCCAGGAACAACTGCATCTGTCACAATGCATGCTAGAAAAGTATTTAGAACTTTCAGCATTTTGTTTGACGGTCTATGTCATGCATAAGGTCTGATGTTCAATGGTATTCTACATATTTAGCGGCAAGGGAAATGGAGGGGTTATTCACACGAGCAGCACAGGCGTCAATTGGTTAAATGTTGAAGAAACCATGCATGTACATGGAAGACATCTTTCTCAAGACTCCACTTTTGATTTATTTAATTTTTTTTTCAAAATTTAAGTTGGCAAACTGGGGTTAACACTCGTCGAAAACATTACGGACCGATCAAAAACAATACGGACTAAAAAACTTTACCCGAGAGGTTAAACTTTACCCACGTTTGACCAATCAGAGAGCAGTATTTTTAATAGCCGCGTGCCCGAGTAAACTTTACCCATGCGAGTAAACTTTACCGGCAGCTGTTTATGAAATACCGACCGTTTCAAGTCCAAATGGTTAAATTATGTTACCTTTCCTTCAAATGCTATGTTTCTAAGTGCAACAGACTATTTTGACCGAAGAAAACGAAAAATCTATGTTTCCGTCCATGAAAGATGGCGCGCTTTTTGCTTGGTAAACTAATCGAGCGGAACTTCTTAGATCAACAATATAAATCCATTATCTCGGTCTCAAGGGAGCGTTTGATGACAGGTTACGGTCACGAAATCATAACTTCAACTCGTTGTTTATGATCACAGCTACTGCACCTTTTTATAGAAATTTGAATTGCTGCTACATCTTTCGGATTCTCCTAATAGGAAACGTGGCATAACTGTTCTTCATATCAAACAGAAATGAAATGAAAACGGTTTTAAAATGAGTTAGAATTTATCATGCTCGTGGTAAACTTTACCGTGACTCGCGCGCCAGATAGTTTTCGCGCCAATTATGACAGACATGTTCTTAAAAGCAAATTACTGTATGGCCAGTTCAACTCTTCTGCCATCTAAAACGGCTAAATTTTTCAGCATTATTAAATCGACTACGATCGAATTCTTACCTTTCCCTACAAATTCTACTCTTATCTCTCCGGGAAATCTCAAATCCCCAAGCGGCGGTGCGGGGATTGAACACCATATTTCTTCATAATCACGTACTAATTTACGTGTTAATTTAAAGGTATTAACTAAAAGTCATAGAATGAAAACCTAAGTGTAGCCCTTACAACTAGCCCGTTTACAGTTCACCGATGTATCGTGTCACCATCGGCATTTAAGCTCAATGTAAATAAACTTAGTCTATTAAAATACCGGTAAGCTGGCGCGAAATCACGTTTTGTTGCCGCGAAATTTTCTATCCTTTAGAGCCAAGGTAATGGCATCTCAATGGAGAGTTTGTTTTCTCATAATAAAATTCCACAATGAAAACATATCTCAATCTTACCCTGTGATCGACACCACTTTTGAAGGTACAACATTTGTGTAGTCGTGATGTTTAGTCTCTTCGATCTTCTCACCGCTTCAAGCGAATTCGAACTGCAACTTTTTGTTATCCTCACATTAATCATCTCTTCCGCACACTTTTCAAGAAGGAACCTAAGTGTAAGTGGCCTTGTTATTTTCGCGGACTTCCTCCGGCAGCTTGATAAAGTTGCTTTTTACATACAATCGAAATATGCCTTCCACGGACATCTTGGCATATCCGATAGACTCAGTTGCAAATATTGTGAACAGTATCAAGGAGGATAACATTGCTAAAAGAGCAAAATTTTGCATTCCTTTACGAGCTGCAACACTTCAGAAAGGTTTTATTTAGCTTGTTTGCCTGATCTTGTGATTCACGTGTGAAAAGACTGTTCACAGCCTCTCAGTTTACACACGCGCCGAAAGAAAAAGCGAGCGAAGCGATCGCGAAGTACGCGCGGGGGTGAGGGTCGGGTTTCAGGATTTTATTCCCGCATTCAACGACCGCATAAAAATACGAGAAAATAAAGCGCTGTGAACAGCCTACGTCCGAAAGTTATTGTAATCTTTTCGGATGACACTTTGTTTACATTGTTCAGCCTCATCGAATTACGAATCTCGTAACACGTCAGTGGTAAAGTTTACCGCGTGCGTGCTTGGTTGGCGCTTCCTTATAATTTCTGTGATAAAAGTAAACGGCTTCTTTTTATAAAAACCTTTTTTCAACCTAGTTCAAAGCCATGGCATCGTTTGTGTTTAGCATAGAGACTCCATAGGCCCTCGATTTGACTGACACGAGAGACGAGGGAACCACTGATATTTCTCACTGTTTAATACCGATCAGATGACAAATATTTCGTGACCTATAATGTCGCAGTGGTAAAGTTTACCCCAAGCGTGCTTGATTGGCGCCAAAACCTGTGTCGTCGACTTCCCAGTAATCACGATTCAACCTTACTTGATACAGACTGAGGCAAAGCTGGCTGTTATAAAAAATAAAAGGCTTTTCTGTAACGGCAGGGCATGTTTATTTTTTCATTACTCGCGTTCTACTCGAGGTAATTATCAGTGAAAGAACCAACTAAGAAGGTTTTATCTCAAGTGTCACTGGTAAAGTTTGCCACATGCGAGATGCCGTGGGAGCGTAAATAAAATTATAAATCAGAACATTGGTCACCCTAGATCGTCATATATAACTTTAAATGAGAAAAATTTCAGAGCTTCTTTTGCTTCGTGATGTATTTCAAATATAAACACGCAGAAAATCAGTATTAATTCCTGTAAACTCACTGTAAAAGAAAAGTGTTGACGGAAACCATGAAAAAAATCAAAACAAGTAGGAAAAATCGAGTTCCTTAGAAACAAATCAAATCGTAGAATTCAATTGAACATGAACCTTTAATCAGTTTTCCTAGTACACAGAAGAGATGCAACTAGTAACTTTGTCAGCAACGAATAATGTTATTCGCTGAACAATGTACTGTGAAAAGCCGATAGAAAAAAAATTCCGTTTCAAACAAGCAACCCAATGGAAACAGGAATTAACATTTTCTGCGTTTTAATATTTTAAATATATTACGAAGCAAAAGAGGCTCTGATTTTTTTATGACATCGAAAACTAAATTCTCATTTTAAGTTATATGACGGTCTAGGGTGACCAATGTTCTGATTCATAGTTTTATTTACGCTCCTACAGCAGCGCGCATGGGGCAAAGTTCGCCAATGACACTTGAGATAAAAGTTTCTCAGACCAGCTTTAGTTGGCTCTTTCATAATTACCTCCGGTAGAACGCGAGGTTCAAAACAAATAAAGAAAATACTAAAACATGCCCTGTCGTTATAGAAAAGCCTTTATTTTTCGTAATAGCTAGCTTTACCTCAGTCTGTATCAAGTAAGGTTGAATCGTGATTACTGGGAAGTTGACACAGGTTTTAGCGCCGATCAAGCACACTTAGGGTAAACTTTACCACTGCAACATTGTATGTCACGAAATATTTGTCATTTGATCGGTAATGGTGAGAAAAGTCAGTGGTTCCCTCGTTTCTCGTGTGAGTCAAATCGAGGGCCTGTGGAGTCTCTATGCTAAACACAAACAATGCCGTGGCTTTGAACTAGGTTGTAATGGGCTTTTATAAAAAGAAGCCGTCTTACCTTTGTGCCAGCCAAGCACGCACGCGGTAAACTTTACTAATGACGTTTTACGAGATTTGTAATGCAATGAGGCTGAACAATGTAAACAAAGTGTCATTCCAAAAGATTACAATAACTTTCGGACGTAGACTGTTCACAGCCCTCTGCTTTCTCGTATTTTTAATGTCCGATTGAGTCAATTTTCACTCGTTAAACGCGCGGATACCCCCTTGTGCTTCGCGTATTTTGAAACGTAGAGAGGTTGTGAACAGTATAGCTGTGTAATGTTAGTTGTCTGACATTTTGTTGTATCTCACATTCACTTTGCAGTCCCAAGTTTAGATAGCGACTCACTTGCATTGGAAATTTTATGCGGAAGATATGGGCCGTCCGATTGAGTAAATTTTCACTCGTTAAACGCGCGGATACCCCCTCGTGCTTCGCGTACTTTGAAACGTAGAGAGGTTGTGAACAGTATAATTGTGTAATGTTAGTTGTCTGACATTCACTTTCCTGGTCCCTAGTTTAGATAGCGATTCACTTGCATTGGAAATTTTATGTGGAAGACATGGGCCGTCCGATTGAGTAAATTTTCACTCGTTCACGCGCGGATACCCCCTCGTGCTTCGAATACTTTGAAACGTAGAGATGTTGTGAACAGTATAATTGTGTAATGCATGTTGTCTGACATTTTGTTGTGTCTCACATTCACTTTCCTAGTCCCTAGTTTAGATAGCGACTCACTTGCATTGGAAATTTTATGTGGAAGACATGGGCTGTCCGATAGAGTAAATTTTGACTCGTTATGTATGAATTATTTTTTACAGAATCCTGGAACAGAGCTTGAAGAATCCTACTTGAAATTCGTCAAACTAAACTTAGAACAATTCAGAGCTCATCTCAGTGACGAGAAAATGAAGAAACAGCTGATAAAGGTACGGTCTTGATGTTTTGTAAGACTCGTTGGGCTGCTTCAAAGGTATTGGTTTCTAAAGAAATTGTTGTGCTTTGTGGTTACAGGAATGGTACACGTCCATAATAACGAAGATATGTGATTGGGTATCAGACAGAATGAGTATGGCGTTACACCAGTACCAAGTGCAGACTCTGCTCACGCTCGCAGCGGTAAGTCCTTGTTGAAGTTGTTGATTTTTCCCCCTAAAAGAAGTATCTTTTATAGCCGGTTACTCGGTTACGCGCAACTTAACCATTGCGTTGACATCTTATGGTATGTACTGTATCATAACTTTAATGACCCTGCTTGAAGTACCCACCCATCTTATTGCGTAGCAATATCGCACGCTTAGTCACTTTTCAGAGAGGAAATTCCGAGCGAAAGCGTTATTGAAACTGTTATTTTTTAAAAGTAGCGATGTACAGAAACATTTTTATGACATTTATAAATTCGTTAGGAGCTCCCACAGTTCGTCAGTGAAGACTTGTCTTCTAGCCGGGCAGTTTACTGCCGAAGCTACCACACTGTGTTCTCGCGGCTCCGAGTGGAGGATGCCATGCACAAGGGACAGAGTATTTACGCGACAGAAGATCAGACGTACCCTGGAGCTGACGGAGATGAAGATGACGAGGAAGCGTTTGTTAGGTTGGAGAATGGAAACTAGAATCGCTTAAAGTGCGTGCGCTAATGCAACGGTTGTTTTTGATAATTTTGCTAATTGTACTTAATGTAACTAATTTATACTTAAATATTGCCTGTAGTTAAAAATAACTTATCACTAGAACTAGTATAACATTTAACCGTAAATTTAAATTATTGGCCAAGAGAGCATAACAGTATAGGAAAGCAAGCGTATTTTCCACAGCAAATTAAATTATATTTTGTGTATTTAGGGAAAGCTGAGTACCTAGAAGCTTTGAGCTGTCGAGAAAGTAAATTAAACACACGTCAGCGCGATCAGAAACAGCTTTTTTAACAAAATTATACAACTTGCGTTTACAAACGTAAATTTAGAATGAATATGCAGATTACAACACCGCTAGTTTCTTAAAGAATGTCTGCTTTATTCTGCTTAGTAATACAGTTCGGGTGCTACTTGCTTTCTGATTGGCTTAAAAGAAGAGAAATTAGGAGAAAAACCGCAGTAAACCGTGCGGTGCTATTTCAGATCCGCTAAATTAATCCTGTCAGAACTGAAGAGATTTGGAGCTTTGTCGCGAGACCGTGAGAATTGGCAAAAAATCGTGAGACTCACGGCAGAACCGTGAGAGTTGGTAGGTCTGTCCTAATGAAGATTGTACTCAAAATAGACGCTCTTAATTTTTGAAACACTAGCTAGAGAATAACCTTTACCGTGATAAAGCTTCATACAAAATGAAGTCTATGTGTAACGTCAAGCTAGGACATGTTCTTTTTTAAAAGAATTTGAAAGAAAGGGGACGTAGATATGGACTGTTGCTTTTTCCTCAGAGAAAAAAATCTTTAACTTCGTAGCTACGATGCTATAGGCATCAACTTCTCAACATAGGCCGTTTGTATGATATTATCAGTTTTTGCACTGACTAAATAATGAATGTGACTGCTGGAGTTTTTTTTTTTATGAACGCGCTCCGAGTTTCGTATAATCCTTTGTAATATGCTATGTTCAGTGAAGTAAGAAAAAAAGTAATAAAGTCAAGTCCAGAAATTATGGATCGTTGTGAAATCGGTTTACACGTTACGTTGAAGTTGGGAAACCTCAAGGGGTTGGGAGAGGAACAAGTTTCGAAAGTTCCCCACTTTAAACCAGATTCCAGACTTCAACGTCATGGCAGTGATCAGGAAGTCATAGGGGCCACGGGCTCTGGGAACTAGATTGTATTGCCTGTCTCTTAGTTTTTTAATGTGGTGAAGTTGATTGCTCAACATAAGGTGTTACCGTTTGTCATAATAAACTGGTTGGGATAACCGTGGAATAAGGGTAAGGATTTTTTGCCGAAATTAACAAACCAACCGAACGAGATCAATGAAAATTCGATTAACGATGACTGTTTTCGGCTGACGAGAGACTGAAAACTTGAAAGTTACGCAAATTTTAAGTAAATTACTGCTGTTCCGTTTCCAATGGAAAAAGAGGATTTGTTCTGGAAGTAGTCTGCAATCAGCTCTGAACTGATTTTACGCAAAATTGCTGTTGTGTTAGAGGAGGATTTTCCATACGTTGCTTAGATATTCTTTGGAGTTCGAAAATTCTGATCAAGAAGAACCAGTCGTGGTCTTGGAAAATAGTACTTTGAACATCCCCGTCTCTTTGTAAACCAGTAAGTTCTGTTCAGTTCCATTCGGTTCAGTAATCAAAATTTTAGGCATGATTATAACAATGCGGCATTTGATTGGCTATGATACATTAACTATGATTTCAGACTGATACAGAATCTACTCGGTTCTCCTCACATTTCCAATAGGCCATTTTGGAGTTGCCCAAACCGTCATTTTCAAAATTAGGCCAGGTGCTACTGAAAAGACTGTGAAAATCTTGTTTGTTTACGGGAGAATAAGGCATCATTCTCATATCCGGAAAGGCTTCGCACTCGGCTTACTTTCGTAAAACAGAGGCTTAGCTCAACTCAAACTGATCGACTACTGGAACAGGAGATGGATGGGGAGATGTCAAGAAGCATTTACATATATTTTCTTTTTCTTTTCTGGGCATTAGATCGAAAATTAAGATTTACCCGGCCAGAAGTTTTATTTGGATTATGTTTTTCGCTCCAAAATTATTTCTATTAATGTCTGGAAGGGAAAATGAAAAACCAAGCCAAAGACGTCATGAAATGAACTTCATTCTTTAATCAATCATTAGAGAGTTTAAGCATGACGTTTACGGCAGACGGCAAACGGAAAATATTACCTCTGTTTTACCATTCTTTTCATGTTAAATTCCCAAAACAATTTCCTGCAAGGAAAATTTTTTCAAAAAAAAATCGTGCAAGCAGTACACCTTCCACATTCCTGCAGCCAACTTTGACTAAAAAAAAGTTCATGCACCGGGATTTCTAATGGTCCGTCCCTTACTGTACAAAGGGACTGAACAACAGCGAAACAAAACAAAAGCCTATCCCTACCATACACAACAAAACACTCTTACGTTAATACGGTAATGAGGTTTTCCACGACCGATGTTATCAATTATTATTTTTTCGAGTCAAAAGATGTAGTATCAAAAAAAATGAAAATCGCGCATCACAGACGCCCTAGCAAATGGTGCTCCTTCAGATGACCCTTTCGCACCAATCTGATGAACTGAATTGCTGTTCACTTGACAATTTTAGTTCTTTGTACATTGTTCTGTTTGCGCAACAGACTACTGCACTTTGTTTAAGTTTAATTTATAACGCCCCAGTGGCACAAGTCCATTAAAAGCAGAGTTTTTAATTTGACTGAAGAGTGTTAATATATGCCGCGTTTTATTTTACGGTTTTTTGTTTCTTGTGAAATAATTTTTGCGGATCGAGGTAAATCCGCAAAATTCGCAAAAATTAGAAACCGCAAATTTTTCATGCCACAATTAATTAAGCTACGATGGCCGATGACCAAGAGTTTGAAATGGCAATACATGGCAATACATGGGCAATTTAAGAATTGGTTCATGCTTAGCGTGCGTATATCGAGTTATGGATGCACGCGGGA
>OFHR01000153.1_pt1 | contig 10636 bp, 8 predicted proteins | sample 1522041 | NCBI WGS metagenome assembly OFHR01 (sample SAMN04272335, study PRJEB24112) | coral metagenome | biome: Coral reef; feature: Shallow seawater; material: Coral tissue | host: Coral | place: China: South China Sea | collected 2014
CTCGGGATGTAGCGTCAAACGTACTGGGCCATTCCCAGTAATGAATTGACTTCGCTCGCATTCTGACACGGTCATGTTCGTGATCGCCTCTATTTTCTCAGGATCAGCTCTAAGTCCTCACTGCTGATAATATGGCCGTGGAATGTGCCCTCACTCTTTGAGAAACTACACTTCTCCTTATTCAGACATAAATGGCGCCTAAATTTGAATAACAATACTTATACATCATACGCCTCACATTTATGTGAGGAAGACATGAATACGAGGCTGAGGATGTACGAAATATTGTTATTCAAATTTAGACGCCATTTATGCAAAGCGTCTATTACTTCCGCTTTAAGTTCTTCGATTGGGGTACGTGTCTCGTTGTATATAATCTTGGGAATAAATTGTTCGTTATGAATGAGAGTTAGCTCACAAATTATTGGATATTGAATTAAAATCTGCTCAGCAATTAAACAACTGTGGAAATGAGCAAGATTTTCCCGTCTCTTGTTGCCGCTACCAAATTTTGCTGACGTTTCATAATTTTATTTCACTCATCCTGCTTACCTGAAACGTTAAAGCTTCTCTTGTCACCAAAATCGGTCACTTCGACGCATAACTGTGGCCATTAACAGGAGATGTATTCCTACATAGAATCAACATGTGCTTAGTAACTTGAATTAAAATCCAACTGTCGTTTTGACCGGCCTAGCAGTGAATCCGTCTGGTCACGCGAACTGATTCCCAGTGGTAAAGGCTCTTTTCCTGACCAGAAGTACGTCTCGTTAAAAGTTTTCCTACTACTCCTGTAAATGTTTATTCTAAACCCCTGTAAAACATTTGTTGGGTTTATCGCTCTAATGCGTCAGGGGAATATTTCTTTCATTTTAATCTAACTTCTTACGTTCGACAAGAGCAGTCGTTCAGAGTTAACGAGTCGACATTGATGTACTAGAAACCATTATGAATTTCATCTTACTAATAAATAAAACAGCGAGGATAAAACACTTCATTCAGAAATACAAATGAAACGAAACTCTAAACTTTTGAAGCTGGTTTCCTAAAAAAATTACATGCACGACACTTTAGGTCATGAAGAATACGAAGGTCGTATTAACTTGTTATTTGCTAATAAGTGAAGCATGTCTTTTTTCATAAAGATAGGTTTGAAACAAACCCAAAGATTTAACAGTTGTTTTGCGAATAGGCATGATGAGGATGTAATGCATTAGTGAATATCGACTGTTTAAAGCCTCATCATTACTGACAACCGAAGAATGAATAAATAAATAAAGCTAGATCTTCTCCGTCAAGATTTATTTGTCATTGTGCAATGAAGTCTGTGGAAATTGGCTGCAAACTCTTTCTATCGTACTTTGCAAGTTAATCTTTCAAATGCTCGTGATAACTGCTTGTCTGTTTAAGATTCAGCGTTGAAGCTTTCCATACTACAGTGAAGCTATTGTTTTTGCTTAGTCTTGTATGACTCACTGAAACAGCTAGAACTCTTTCGAATATAAATAAAGTCACATTGCACAGTGAACACAATCAAGATGCAGGATTATTTTATTGGCCAGTTAAGAAACATACACTGTGGTAAATGAAGTGTTCGAAAGATTGGTGTCTGACAAGCAAGCAACCAAAAGCTTTCCATCTTGTTGTTTTAGACCAGTTAACATATGAAGACAAATACTGCCAAATATAACGTTCCTTTCTATTGCACCGCACGAAATTTTGTGTCATAATTTTCTTACCGTGCAGAGAAGTTCTGTCGTTGTGCAGTTGTTTTTTAACTTTACTCGTAAACGAGCCAGTGTAAATCAGTCACCAAGGAGACTGACATGCAACTGTAGAAACAAGTATGTTGGCTCGAATCTGACGTAACATTTTTAATTACTGATTACATTTTGTCTTAGTGTAAATTGAAAGAACTGATGCAAACAAAGCTGAGAAGTGATGAGCTGACTTTGATGTATATCTGTGACTATGAACAGAAGATATATTCCTGCATAGAACTAGCATCTACTTAGTAACTTAAATTAGAATCCCACTGCCGTTGTGTCTGGCCAATCGCTGGTGAATCCGTCTTGTCACGCGAACTGAATTATTCGCAGTAATAAATGTTTTTTTCCTGACCTGAAGTTTCGTTAAAATCTTTCCTACTACTAACCTTTAGAATCAGTTGATGTCCATTTTATCCACCGATGAAGTAGAAAAGCGCTCCTTCAGCAGATCGCCGCAGACAGGTTGTCTGAACAGATCAGAGTTTGTAATGATCACGAGATCAGAAGCACTCAAGCGGAATGGAAAGTTTCATTGTACAAAATATCACGCCACCCTAAACAACCGACCATGATTGGTCAACCCTTAAAACCTTCTAAATCCCTGCGTCGGTAGCCTGCGAAAACAGCCGCCTTCTTCGCTCCCGACCCGAGTGGCGTTTTTCTCGCGAAACGCCTACTCGCGTCCGGTAAAGGAGTTGAATCGATTTGCTGACACCATTAAGGTTAAATCAAATTTTAGAACTTACAAAGTCTTCATGGAATGAGTTTTTACTTGGTAACATAAGGAGAGAGAAAAAAAATTAGAGTCCTTGGCAAGGAAGCCTCGTACGTGCGACTCTCGCACGCGTCTCTCGCACGCGCCTTTCTAACACGCGTGTCAGTAATTGCCTACTACTCACGTCCACACAAGCAACAGATTGTTTTTGCAGTAATCTTGGCAGAGTTCTTGCCAGGACTCTATCGAACACCATGGAACGGTAATGACAACTTCCTGTTCAACTTGGTTAATAGATTGAATTAATTGTATGTTTAATGAATGATTAACAGTAAAAACTATATATAGGGCAATGAATTCAGCAACATTTTCGAGATGAAAGTAATAACAACTTTGAGCAACATTTAATTTTAGAACACAATTTGTTTTAATCATAAATTATTCGGGAGTCTGGGAACCAGCCAATACTCATACCCAGACCCCAAGGCTAGAACAATATAATCGCTGGTTTTCAATGCCACGTCATTCAAAATAGATCAAAATAAAAATCAAAACCGTTGAAAAGATAAAGTCCAGAATCTGGGAAGAGAAAGACGGTAAATATAAAAAGGCTCTCGGTAAGATTCAGGTCACTGCAACTTTTCTTAAGCAAGATTATGCGGAGAAACGTTTTACCGACAAATTTATAGGTCTTATAGAGATTTGTATTGAGAAGCAATGCTGGTGCCTATCCGGATGGGCACCAACATGGCGGCCGGAAAAATACAGAAACATCTGGGACTGAATTTTGCTACAAAAGCGTTAATTCATCTCTTGAGGAAAGCAAAAACATTAAAATGACACTTTTTTAATACATGATCTGTTCAGATAGCCAAATTCCCCGAAATTATAGTCACTTTTTTAACCAACAAGACAGCTCTCTCGGCCGTCATGTAAATATCACGTCACGCAAAAACATAAATCAAATAACTTTGCCAGGTTAAAATACCCATTTCTATCTATTAACTATAATAAAAGTAATATGACTTAACGCCCTTGCAATAAGATCAATAAAGAATAACAAAATGCTTTGTATCCAAATTGTATTGTTTTTATTGAAAGGGGATCCTCCGATGGCAAAGAAAATAAGACAGTGGGAGAGTTCACGACGAGAAATAAGCAAGACGCTTTCAAAATGTATGAAGGAGCACGTTAGAAACAATGGTGGGAACGTGACAACTTTAAAGAAGGGGAACTCGCGGATTGCACAGGGAGCAAATTTCAAAGGGAACGCGAGTCCCGGGGTACTCTTCAAAATACTATACGAGGATGCTCCTCAGTCCTAAAGGTGGTAACCTTTATCCTTTTGTATACCATTTAAAATAACTAAATGGAAGATTTCCTTACCTTTAAGCATAATGTGAAATCTCTATCTTTTTATTTTCCTGAAGCCTTAAAAAGGTGTTCTTTCGGGCGAAGCCTCTCCCTATACTTTTATAGGGAATTCCCCCACACACCCCTCTAATCCCGGAACGCAAGGAAAAAGGACGTACGAAGGGTCAATCAAGAATACGTGAGGCAACGGAGGACCGAATGGGAAAAACCCAGGGAAATGCGAGCAAGCTGCTCGGAGAACACGTTGGAGCGTACGGGGAACATCACGAGGAGAGCACATGACGAAATGCTTGGTGACTCACGAGGACTGGGAACACGGGGAGCACAATGGAAACCGTAATATATATCATGAAACCAAAATGGATGAAAGAAATGTGAAGTGGATTCCGGATTCCAGTCAGTTAACGTGATAAGGTCGGTATAATTTCTTCTAATCCAGTGAATTTAGCATTTTAAGAGACCTGCAAATTTACTAGAATGTTAGAAAGAGTTCAACTCCCACAGGATTGGTTTGGTAAAACAAAATGGCCGCTATTTCATTGTGTTGGAACACCAATATGTCTGCCATGACGTCATGTACTTCTCCTTTGCGCCTTTTACTTATAGCTACAAACACAAGACACTCAAGACATTTTTCCACTGCTTTCATATTCGCCAGCGCTTGCATACCGTCTCTATGAGGGACAATTGTCTTATACATCTTGGTATCTACTACCAACTTCCTCTCCTTCCATGCTGGTCCGTTTTCGAGCATACTAACAGATTAACTGGCCAGGGCGGAGTTAGGATCCCGGAGCAGTGTTAATTTTTTTTTCCATGGGATGTTTTAGGCCAGTTACATTAAGGTTCAAATTAATAACACAACCTCGTCACATTTATAACGAAAAGTTACTCCAAAAAGATTGCTTTATTTTCTTTGACTGAAATTTTTTCAGCGACCCAGAGCAAAACCACAGGGAATGTTTTCAAAATACGCCATGATTAAAAAACACAGTTCATTTCACCCTGTTTTGTATTTCACGCGCATTTTTTTTTCAAACACAAAACAACAAATAAAGAAAAAGTCGTAGAAAAAGTCGTAGTATTTCACAAGGCCTTCTTTCTCAGCTTTCCAACAGTTCTTTTATTCGCTGGTGAAAAGTCGTGCAAAGAAAATCCGTGTCAATTGTTTGGTGTATTTACCAGGGATTGGCTTGAGTTTCTAATCCATATTCATGACATATTGTAGAACCCGCGTCAAACCATGTTGTTCGTTGATGTGTGAAGACGTGTCGCCCTTGATGGCAAGTTGGAACTCTTGTGGCAAAAAGACAACTGGAACTGGAAAAGAAGCCATGTAGGCTTGGAAGAGGTCCTTAAACTTACGCAACTGAAGGTAGGTTTTGCTTTTGGATAAAATTGCTTTAATTTTGACCAGAAAGTTGCCGAAGCGTTTACACGTGCACTGACAGGGAGGTTGGTAAAACTCGTGACGGTCGAACATCCGTGACGGTCGAAATGGGAAAAACCCGTGACGTTATTGTCCGTGACATATACGTGATGGATCCGTGACAATGTCACAGGACAACTTGCATGAATTTGTGACTTTTATTTGAAATTGTGTGATATCGTTGAATGACATGTTGTGATTCTGGTTTTTAGTGGTTAGGATTTAATGATTGTGGCTCTTTCCGCATGTACCAGAAATGAGTTGAGAAAAGACATTATTGATAAATGAGATCACGATAAAGACCAGCATGAATAATGAATTGACACTGGAATGTTGTAAAATGCATGACGATTATATAATAGCTTAACCTAAAGTATTTTGTGATCTCCCGAGTAAGGTTCTTGTCTTATACTTTAAGTGTAGAATTCTTAACAAGGTTATTAGACTTCTCGATTTAACATAAGTTTCCAGGTGGCTCTAAGTGGAGACTTTATGTCTCCCGACAGTGGCAATACAAGAGATATGTCCCACCTCTAGATTTTTATGGGGCAAATTCAAGTGGAATTGGTATATGGTTTTACTTTCTTAATAATAAATAAGCTATTAGTGGTTTGTTCTTTAATTATGAAAAAGGTCTTGGGTGTGTTTCACCCCTGGCCAAAAAGGTTAACTTTTATATCTTAAAGTTGCTTTAAACTTGACTTTCATTTTATAAAAGTTTAGCTTTAACTTCTAACTTACTCTAGAGATCACATTTATAGCTTTGCATGCTCTTTAACCTAGGGAAGTGAGTTTTCATCAAATGACAAGAAATGTCATCTATTTGTGTAATCATATTTTATGATCTGACCTGTTCTTTACCATGGGGAATCAAATTTAATGATTGTGAAAACTAATTATTGACCAGAAAACATATATAAGTGAGTGTTTTAGAAATAAGAATTCAGAAGAAGGTTTGTTAGGTTAGCGAAATAAGCGGAAGAAAGAGAGGGACAGGAATGAAAAGTAAGATTGCTTAAATAAAATCTTTTTGTTGAATTGTTGGTTGTTCTCGTCACGGAGTACCTCGCTCGCTGAGTTTCTTCCCCAAGGAGCGCGCCATGTTCACAAGGACCCCATTTACAGTGGTGGAGAGTAAGATCAACCGACACACTCAGGTTGAGAAACAACCTCCAACTTCCGAGACACAGGTTGAGGAACAACCTCCAATGTCCGCAACACCGCCGAGGGACACCCTGATACTCACACCATATTCCCCGAAGCTTTCCAAAGCAGTACCTGATATATCCAATCAAGCAAGACTTAAGACAGAGTGTAACCGATACATTTTTTGGAAGAACTTGAATTGACTTTTTTTGTCACTACGAGGACGACGACTACGACGACTACTTTTAGTTAGCTTTTTGTTTGTACTTCTAGTTTACTTAATATCTACGGTTTTACCCACGGCATTAGTTCAATATTTACTTTATAGCTTTTTTACTATTGTGTATGTGCTTTTCCTCCTTAATATTTTGATATGTACGTGCGGTGTATGAAGGGTGCACAGTCAACAGGTGTAATCACTCGAAGTCAAGCAAAACAGTTTTGTTACGGAGATTGTAAAACTACTGAAAAAGCGGCGATAAAAATGGACGAATCTGAAGGGGAATCTGTCCATGAGATGACGGACGCCTTAAGAAAATTGGAGCGTCTTTTTCTTCGCCAAAATGAATATTTGGACGAAACTCTCACTGGCATGCAAGCCGCAATTGATCGAGCCTCCGTGCCAAACCTTAAAAGCTCGACTAAACTTAAGCCGTTTTCGGGCTATGAAAATGAGGACGTAAATCGTTTTCTAGAGAAGCATTCCAATCGCTTACAGGCTCGAGGCGTTCGATATAGCTCGGAAGCTAAGGCCGCTGATTTAGCGAGTCATTTAACAGGGCCGGCGGAGACATGGTATTTCTCTCTTGATCGAGTTACTCGAGGTGATTACGAGTCCTTAGTGGAAGCTTTGTGCGCACGGTTTTCGTCCGATGATTTCAAGTGGCGCCTTCGGCAAATGTTAAGTGCACGTAAGCAAGGAGCTGGTGGATCAATAGATTCATATATTGAATTTATCAATAGCACATGCCAAAGGCTCGGTGTCTCGGATGGGGACAAAATGCATTATTTTGTCCAAGGACTACGTGGTGATATCAAGCGTGAGGTGTTAATGCATAAGCCGGACGATTATCAAACTGCCGAGAATCTAGCCCGGTTAAAGGTTTCAGTTGATCGAACTATCACTGACAAAAGTAAGGATCCAGAGAAAGATATCCTCTATAAGCTCTTGGACAAGTTAGCTCCAAAACCTGCTCAATCAACAGGTGATAACGAACGAAAAGCTGCAGCTTTCCAGCCTGCTAACAGATCTGTTAACGAATTGTCAGAGGAATTTCGGATGTTGCGCGCAGAACTCCAGCAGGTGTTACGCGATGAGATCCGATACTAAAGGGACAGCCTTGCCCACCCTCAGCAATCTCAGGGATCTCCGTTTTATCGCCAGTTTATCCTTAAGTCCCGGACCATCGCCCCCCTTATTTAAGGATGGTCGGACCAGGGATGGGAGGCCCACGTGTTAACGATGCGGTAAGATAGGTCATCTGGCCACCAACTGTACTGTACGCTTACCCTCAAGGCAGTCAGGGATGAGCACCAATATTGCTGTTCTTGACCAAGTTCTCCCACCAAAGCTTATTACATCTCCCCAAAGAGATCATATTTAAGTCGTGTACCCGGATGACACTATGACCACTATGAGCCCTTAGAAGTCTCTTGTACCGAGACTCAAATAATCAATAGCTATGAAGAATATGTCTACCCCGACCCATACCTCAACCAAAGACCCTACTCTTGTTACAGATGATTGTACAATTTGACTTGTCACATGACTTATCTGTTCAAGGCGAGGTGGTAGGAAAGCAAGAAAACTTTTTAATTGATACTTGGGCTGCTATTTCCGCTGTCTGTGCCGAATTCCTTCCGAGCAGCCCTTTGGCTACTAAGAAGCGGTAAGATGTGAGCCCACCTCATGCTGTTAATACCGTTAGCGGGGAACAATTGCCAGTCAAGGGTAAGGTATAATTGTCCCTTTCCATAAAACGTAATTGTAAAGCTCATGGTGTATTGCAACTGTTTCCTTAGAACAGGACTCTCCTTCACCAGACCCTGTCCTTCATAATACACAAATCCCTATTAACTGGGGCAATTCCCCGTTATCTCAATTTCATGCACTTTTAAATGAATATCGGGATATTCTTGCTTTTCACCTCACTGAACTGGGCAAAACGAGAATAGTCCAACAACTCCTTGATACGGGGCATGAACCCCGTGAGACCTTATAGGGAAGCTCAAGCCCAGAGATACAAAATTGACGTTCATGTTCAAGACATGTTAGACAGAGATATCATCCAGCCTTCAGTAAGCCCCTGGGCTGCTCTTGTTGTCCTAGTACGAAAAAACGATGGTCAAGACAGTTTTTGCGTTGATTATTGCCGCTTAAACGCGAATACCAAGAAAGATAGCTATCCCTTGCCAAGACGTGATGGCAACTTAGATGCTTTGTCTGGGCTAAAATAAATTTTCTACCCTTGATCTCTTATCAAGATATTGGCAGTACGAGATAGATCCATCCACTCGTGAGAAAACCTCTTTTACTACCCATGGTGGTTTATTTGAATTCTTTATTATGCCATTTGGTTTTGCCAATGCACCTAGCTTGTTTCAAAGGCGTATGGGGTGCGTTCTTCGTGGCCTTAATTGGAAGATTTGCCTGGTTTATCTTGATGACGTCATACCCTTCTCTCCTTCCTTTGAGGAGCACTTTCGACATCTACGTTTGTCTTCCAGTGAACATTAGGCTTTAACCAAGCAAATGCCATTTTGCGCACACTGAGGTAAACTTCTTAAGTCATGTTATCTCCCAGGAAGGCCTTACCAAGAAAAATGCCAAATTTGTGCGGACAGACGCTTGCCATGCATCCTTCGTAAGATTAAGAGAAGCCCTCATAAGTGCTCTTATTTTTGGCTTTTCCCTATTTTGACTTTCGTTTTCATCTTGACGTAAACGCTGGTAATGATGCGATTGGTATGATTCTGAATCAGATTCATGACAACAGTGAAATTGTTACAGCCTATGCTGGCAGGAAGCTTAATGCCCACCAACAACATCATAGTGCCACTGTACGTGAGGCTTTGGCTGTTGTTGCTGGCATTAAGCATGTTCAGCCTTACCTGTATTGTCGAGCTTTCACTGTCCATACAGATCGGAATGCTTTGCGATGGCTCCTGAACGTTAAAGATCCCACCGGCAGATTAGCCCGTTGGTCTCTTTATCTTTAACAGTACGATTTTGATATTCGACATCATACTGGAAAAAAATTAACGCTAATGGTGAAGCACTTTCATGCCGTCCATATAGTGCGTCTTTATTATGATCCGAACGGCCAACCGATTCTTCCCCCGGAAGAAGATGATTCCTCACAAGCCTACCTTCGGGAAAGCGAGATACCGGATGACAGCTTTGAAGACACAAGTGACGATGACTACCTTGCCTAGCCTGCGAGTTCTACCTCAGGACTGGACTGCTTCTCCTCTTTCCCAGATATTGTCTGTGACCAGACGGTTCCACCAGCCATTCCATCTGACTCCGCCATTCCTATGGCTGCCCCATCTACTTCATCAGACGATGGAAGTACTGATTTTTACCAAGTAGAACGTATTATAAAGGAAACAGCATTACGGTATTACATGGCTAGGCTTTTCTTCTCGCCGTAATTCTGGGGAACCAGAACAAAACATATTTTGGATCCCCCTCTGATTGAGGCTTTTCATGCTCGAGCAGCCCAGAAGGAAGAGCCTCTCAGCGCCAAGCAACGAATGTCAGATTGCTTCCTTGAGTGATCCTCCACCTCGAAGAACAGAGTCATTTTTGAACAGAAGAGCATTTTATGGGCCTTCTAACTTGTCTTTATTTACTCTCTCGTGTTGTCTTGGAATTGCCCTTTCATCTACCCCTCTTTTTATTAGTCAAGCATATGACTTGTCGAACCAACGTGTTTCTTATTACACGGAATCCTTGATGATCTCTCGCAATTTTAAGGCTATAATTTTCTACAGCGAAACCCTTCTTGTTTATGTTAATGCACGGTTAGACCCTTCTCATTCCGCAAGATTACTTTGTGTCAACAATACTTGTTCTCCAAACCAGCGAGACTTTTATAATAAAACACTGCACTCTGCACGAGTGATTCAAGGAGTTTTAAGGCGTCTTTCTTCCTTGCAAGGCATAACAAATCTGATCAGTTGAGTGTGACAAATATCTGA
>OFHR01000155.1_pt1:0-2500 | contig 10599 bp, 3 predicted proteins | sample 1522041 | NCBI WGS metagenome assembly OFHR01 (sample SAMN04272335, study PRJEB24112) | coral metagenome | biome: Coral reef; feature: Shallow seawater; material: Coral tissue | host: Coral | place: China: South China Sea | collected 2014
ATAAAGCTTGAACCTTCCAACACGTCCGACAAACAGCGAAGCACGAGGCAGAATGCTTTGCGCAACGAAATTGTGACGTCATTCAAAATGGCGCCGAAAAGGTGAACCATGGAACGAAAAAACACGGGTCAGCTTTCGCTTGCGTGCACAGGGAACCTACGCGATAACAGGCAACCCAGAAGATTAGGAAGCGTTCTTCCTTCGTCGAACGCAATTACTTCGATAATGTTACTTGCTTTTGCAAGGGATGTTTTTCGATTCTGTTGTAGCTAATCTAACAGCGAGAAACCTTTTAGGATTTACTTTAATGTTAGCAATTTTTCTGCTTAAAGTGTCCGCCATTGTTTTTTGTGTTACGCTTAGACCGAGGTGCAGTGTTGAAACAAGAGGATCAATTAGCATCCATGTTTACCGGCTAAGCGTGGTTCATAAAGAATGGTTCCAGTAATAAAATTCAAACAATAATGTAAACCAGAGGTAATTTAATGGTAAAAGGATATTCAAATTCTTATTTGAAAAGCTTTACTGAAACACCTCTCGAGTGTTTGGTGAGTTTTGACAGAATATTAAGCAAGTAAGTCAAGTACATAGGTAGTTGCTCGAAAAATTGTTTTGTAACCCATAGATGATTTATCTGCAATTTTCAATTTAGCGAAAACCTCTTATAGAAGAGTAAGGAAAAAGAAAATGAAGTATTACTGTTGTTTATTTAAGTGAGTGAGTTTATTTTGACGTTATCACTTTAATAGTATTTCATCCTTCCTGTAGGTTGTTGTAAATGAAAAAGGTTCGTGTTGAAATATGTGATGGAGAAAATTAGTCGCATTACTTTCTGCATCTACTCGCAACTTACGCATGCGCTGAGCCGTTCAAGCCTAACCTTAAATAAACTTACCCCGAAACTTAAGCGAAACCTCTTCGGAATTTGGTCGAAAGCTTCGGGATTCTTATATGTATATTTTTTCTTCTGTCTGCTTTTAATCTCTGTCCACCTCGCACCCATCTTCACATTGATTTCTCTTTAATTTGACATAGCTACTTTATTTTCGAATTAAAACTAATCACGGTTGAATTAAAAATCGGCATCGGTGAAGAGACAGTAAAGTCCCGGAAGGCTTTTATGTTTGGTTTTTTGTATTTCTTTCAGCTGCGATGAGTCCAGAATTTTTGTGTCTAGTGCGAAGCACAGACACTATGAGAAAACGCTAACATCCTCTGGTAAGTGCTTCATATATGGCAAATTATTACGTCATACGAATACAGTTTCGCTGAGGTTTCTCTTACGTGACACTTTACATGAAGCATTCTTTACGTGGTGCCAAGAGGGTAATATCATCGATAATCACTCGTAATTTCTTCGTGACCCGAAATAAACAACCAATGACAATCGGAACCAATCGAATGTGTATTAGTAGAGACGAAAATGTGCCAACACCATGTGCTTTCCACGACAACTCCCGACAACTGCAAGAAAGTTGCTTTCGTTGCTTTCGACGTGTGTGATACGAGTTGTCCTATCGGTAAGTTACCTTTTAGTTTCTTACTCTGTGATGAATTTCTTACGACGTTTTTTCTCAGTATGCCACAGCTTTCGAAGTATGTGTCAATCCGGCCAAATGAAAGGTTTCGAAAGGTGGTTCAAAGTTGAAGATCAAGGTACTTGGCGCCGACAGAATTTCCATGCTGCTATTTTGAGACTGCCTGCGAAGAGGATACAAATTGAGCTTTATGAGCCCCATTTGGGGAAAGAAAAGCCCGTTATGGGAGATATTGAGCCCCTTTTGGGGATAAGAAAGCCCGTTATGGGAAATATTGAGCCCCTTTTGGGGATAACAAAGCCCGCTGAGGGATTAAATAAGCCCTGTCAGGGAAATGTAAACGGCAGAAAATCTTTCGCCGCTGAAGAATTTGATGTGAAAATACCTTTCACTAGCCAAACATATACGAAAGCTGTGGCGATTTCATTCGGACAAAGTCATACTAGAACTCGTAATCTTGTTAAATATCATTCAAGGGTCGTTTTCACTGAATCTTTCCATACGATCGTTACAACTGATGAGGAGATGTGCTCGCCATGTGAGAGAGAATTTGATAGACATTGCAAAGTACAGGAAAAACGTCATAGAGACCGAGAGCCGTCTAGATTACCGATTAAAAAGATTTTAAACTCCATGAAAAAGAGAAAAGCTAGACGCAAGCTGAAGCGCATTTTCAGGAAATCTACTCCTAAATCTTCAAGTTTGTACAAGTTAGCGACTGACTATAAGTTATGGTATGTAACATACGTACACAGATGCGACTGTTTTTTTACCAAATTTGCAAATCTTAAAAGATGGGCAGCAAACAAGTTGTTACAAAATAGTAAACAAGCAAGTATGCATTGTTTTCGCAAGCACAAAACAGTGAAATCATGTAGCTGTACCAAAAGATATTGTGTATCGAAAATGAAGCTTCTGATGTCCGGTGATATCGAGTTAAATCCAGGCCCTGAACAAAATGT